>Ga0247609_10005113_pt1 | contig 12953 bp, 19 predicted proteins | sample 172DNAGHGlowgp2_FD_193487 | JGI IMG/M metagenome (GOLD analysis project Ga0247609, IMG submission 193487) | Sheep rumen microbial communities from Palmerston North, Manawatu-Wanganui, New Zealand - 1728 DNA GHGlow gp2 | ecosystem: Host-associated > Mammals > Digestive system > Stomach > Rumen ...
TCGATTTGCTCGTAAAACTTACTGCCAATCTAAAAGTATTAGTATGATTGTTGACTCTGTTCTCCTTTTTTTACATCGTCATTCTATCTCTTCTATTCGCTTTTAGCAATGCCATAGTTTTTAAGTCTTTAATAAATATCATATATAAATAAAAAGATTCCGAAAACTATTTCTAAACAGGTAATATATACAGAGATTTTTCTTTAGTTTGTATATAGTTATAATTTTTTAAAAAATTTTTTTCAGAATGTGTTGACTTTTAAAAAATAGCATTATATAATGAAATTGTAGTGATAGATATAAAAACAGCCAAAAAAAAGGCAAAAGTATTATATTTAAACAAATAGTTATCAAACGCTATCATTATTTAGAGTTTCGGAGCCACCGAGACGAAATTCAAAAATATAAAAAATTTAAAACGGTGGAGAAATGGAGAGAGGTATGAAGAAAGTATTTAGTATTTTGTTGGCAGTAGTTTTAAGTATGGTGCTTTTTACAGGATGCGGCGAATCCAGTTGGAATCCATTAAAGCAAGGAAAAGAACTTAATATTGCTTTTTTAGGATCCAACAAAAGTTTTGAAGAAAGACAAGACTTTATAGCAGGCGTAGACTTAGCTATAAAAGACCAGGCGGAAAAGGGGGTAACCGTCAAGTATAAGTTATTCAATGATGATGATAATTATGATACGGGCGTTACTAACGCAAAACAAATAGTAAATGATGAAAATTACACAATGGCATTTACTTTTCAATCTTTTGAAATAGTAGATACTATTTCTTCATTATTTGACGAAGCAAAAAAACCTTTATTTGTAGTTGATGGATGCTACGACAAAACAATGAAAAGTGGATACAATTATGTTATGAATATGACTGTATCTGCTGAGGACGCAGGAAATGCTCTTGGAAAATACGCTATAGATCACAAATATAAGTGGGTTGCTGTTGCACATTCAAACTCAGACTATTCTATAGACTTCCAAGAAGGATTTAACGATGCAATTAGTGGCAGCGGGGTTACGAATGTAATAGATTCCGTAAGTGGACCGAATAAAGCCTCAGAATTTGATGATGTTATATTAAGATGGCAAATATTAGGGGTACAAGCTGTTGTCGTTACATTTGATGACATGGATTGGGCAGTTGAACTCGTTAAAATGATAAAAGAAAAAGACCCTAACATGGTAATTTTAGGAGACCAATACTTTAATGATTTGAGCTATATGGATAATTACGGACAATACTTAGAAGGCGTAGTAATGCCAAGTTCATATCCGGTAGATTCAAATACTGCGCTTCAAAATTTCTACGACAAGTATGAGTCTAAAATAGAATACTTAGATATTACAAGTATCACAGCGCAAGGTTTTGATCTTACAAATATGATTGTTAAAAAATTAGAAAATGCAAATACTTCAGAAGATTTCATTAAAGAAATGCTAAATAAAGACGGTTACTCCGGCGTAACTGGAATTAAATTTAAACAAAACGGTACTTTAGACAAAAATCCAAAATATTGGGTTGTTAAAAATAAGGTTGTTTACAGAGAAGAAACATTAAAGTAAAAGGAGGAGAAATTAAATGGCAGGAAATGGTTTATTTAGAAAAGAAGCCCTAGATACGGTTTCAAATCCTGAGCAATTAGACCAACATGTTAGAATTACACGCCCATACGTTTGGGTGCTCATTTCAGCAATTACTGTAATGGCAATTTTCGTTGGTATATGGGCTTTTACCGGAAATATGTCATCTGGAACAGACGCTGTTGGCGTTGTATTCCCAGCAGATAGTGTTATGATTTCAAACGCTGCAACTACAGGTACAGTCACCGACGTTTTAGTTAAAGAAAACTCTCGAGTTGAAAAAGGTGATACATTAGCTGTTATTCCAAATGTCAACTTGCTTCAACAAATTGCCTCTCTAAAAGCAAGTGGAAATTCTGCAGCTTTGGATGCCTTAAAATATCAATACATATCAAGTTCATTTATTACAGCCGATAAACCTGGTACAATAACCGGAATTACATCTTTAAATGCTGCAGTTCAAACAGGCGATCAAGTTGCAATAAATGTATCTGACCAAAGTAACTCAAATTCAAAAGAAATATTAGCTTATGTTCCATTTTCTACGGCAATGAATTTCAAAGTTGGAATGCAAGCTCAAGTAACACCTTCAAATGTAAAAAGAGAAGAATATGGTTACATGGTAGGAACAGTTACAAGAATCGGTACGAGCACAGTAACTGAAGAAAGTATCATGGAAGCTATGGGTACAAAAAAATACATTGCAGCTTTAGGTCTAACTCCAGATTGCGTAGAAGTTAGAATAAGACTAAATGTAGATAGCTCCACAAAAAGTGGATTTGAATGGTCCAATTCTAAAGGAGCTAATGTAAGCGTAGATGTAGGTTCTATATGTACAATTAAGTTTGTAACAGAAAGCAAGAGACCTATAGACTTACTTATTTAAGTGAAGATAAGGCTAAATTAAAAAGAAAAGTTGTTTTATAGATATTAGGAGAAAGGATGGAAAAGATGAATAAAAAAGTTCAAAAAGTACCAATAATTCTCCAAATGGAAGCCTTAGAATGTGGAGCTGCATCGCTTGCAATGATATTTGCATTTTATAAAAAATATATACCGCTTGAAAGATTACGTGTAGAATGTAGTGTTTCAAGAGACGGATGTAACGCTAAAAATATGCTAGTTGCTGCAAGACACAATGGTATGGTTGCAAAAGGATTTTCTTACAGCAGTGTAGAAAAATTACAAGAAAATGTAACGTATCCAGCAATAATTCACTGGAACTTTAACCACTTTGTTGTTTTGTGTGGATTTAAAGGCGACAAAGCTATAATAGCAGATCCGGCAGCCGGTATGACTAAGGTACCAATGGAAGAATTTGAAAAGTCATTTACGGGAATTGCGTTAACTTTTACTCCTGGCGAAGACTTTGTAGCCGATGGAGAAAAGCAAACTGTTATGAAATTCCTTTTAAAGAGGTTAGACGGGGCAGTAATTCCTTTATGTTTTGTATTGTTGGCAGGATTATTGCTTTCGATTACAGGGTCAATTCAATCAGTATTCTCGAAAGTATTCTCGGATAAGGTCCTTTACGGAACAGATACAAGTATTATGATGCCGCTTTTGATGGCAATGGGAATTACTTTGGTTGTAACGTTTGTTTTGACCAGTTTGAGGTCAATTTACTTATTAAAAATTCAAGGTAAAATGAGCGTAAACTCCGGTATGTTATTTATGTGGCATGTTTTGAGAATGCCGGTAGAGTTTTTCTCTCAGAGATATACTGGAGATATAAGTTCAAGACAAGATAGCAACGACACAGTAGCAAGAGCTTTATGCCAAAAAGTAGCTCCAATCGTACTTAATTTAATCATGATAGGAGTTTACTTCTGTGTACTTATTTATTACGATTGGACAATGTCGTTAATCGGCTTAGCTGCAGCTTTAATTAATATGTTGATTATAAAGCTAGTTTCAAAGAAAAATGAGAACGACAACAAAGCTTTATCAAGAGACGGCGGACAACTTCAAGGAAGTACCGTTGCGGGAATCAGCATGATAGAAACTATCAAATCAAGCGGTTGTGAAGCAGGATTTTTCCAAAAATGGATTGGCTATCAAACGAAATATTCAAACGGAGTGCAAAGACTTCGTGAAAGAAATAGCTACGTATCTATTTTACCATCGCTGGTAAAAGGATTTTCAGATATTTTGATATTACTTCTTGGGGTTTATAATATCTTAATGGGAAGATTTACAGCCGGTACACTCCTTGCTTTCCAAAGCTTTTTAAGTCAATTCTTATCCCCTGTATCTGAATTAGTTGGTATAGGACAAGATATACAAGCTTTGAGCGGAGATACAGCTAAAATCGAAGACGTTTTAAGATACGAACCAGATGTAAATATCGACTTAAATGAAACAAACGATCCGGCTTTCAATAAAACTACATTTAATAAATTAAACGGCGACGTTGAATTAAAAGACGTAACTTTTTCTTACAGTCCTTTGTCTGAACCGGTTTTGAAAAACTTGAATATAAAAGCCGAAAAAGGTAAGATGGTAGCTTTAGTTGGAGGAAGCGGCAGTGGTAAATCCACTATAGCAAAATTAATTTCTGGACTTTATCCTGTGAAAACTGGTGAAATTTTATTCGATGGAAAGAAAATCCCAGAGATCGATAGATTGGTTTACAGGGGTTCACTCTCAATGGTTGACCAAGAAGTTACATTGTTCCAAGATACCATAAGAAACAATATAACAATGTGGGATGATTCTATAAGCGAGGAAACTTTGGTGCAAGCATGTAAGGATGCATGTATACATTCAGACATCATCCAAAGAGAAAACGGATATAATCATATGTTAGTTGAAAATGGACGCGACTTCTCAGGCGGACAAAGACAAAGATTTGAGATTGCAAGAGCATTCGTAGCAAATCCAAGTGTTATAATCCTCGACGAAGCAACGTCAGCGCTTGACCCAACCACGGAGAAAGCGGTTATGGACGCAGTAAGACGTAGAGGTATCACGTGCTTTGTTGTTGCACATAGATTGTCAACTATTAGAGATGCGGACGAGATCGTTATGCTAGAATACGGTGAGATTGTAGAAAGAGGTACTCATAAAGAACTCATCGAATTAGATGGCAAATACGCTCGATTAGTAAAGAGTGAATAGAAAGGAGGTAGCAGAGGATGGATTTTTCAGAGAGGGTCAAAAGTAAAAAGTTACTTGAAAAAGAAATGTTTAATGACGCTTGCAGAGAAGTTACAAAGGCTGCAATTGGAGGTAACTTTGGCAAAGACTTCAAAAAAGAAGTTGCTGAAAATAAATATAGCCAACTTGCAAATGCTATAAATAAAGTAACGGATTACTACAAGATGGACCGTATTATTTTGAGTAAATACGACATGGAAAGCGACGCAAACTTAGATACAGCTCTTGGTATCACTGGTCTTACAAGACGTGAAGTTGCCTTAAAGCGTAAATGGTGGACTCACGGCGATGGTCCGATAGTTGCTGAAACTGTCGACGGAGAGATAGTCACATTAATACCGAAAAAGTTTGGCGGATATAGTTACATAGATCCGAAAACTGAAAAGGTAATAACTATAAAAAAAGAAACATCTAAATTAATTTCTCCTACAGGAAAATGTTTTTATAAGCCATTCCCGAATGACAGGTCAATGACTGTGAAAGATTTAATAATATATGTTTTAAAATCATTCTCAACGTTTGATATAGCATTCTTAGCCGGAATAGCTATCATAGTAAGCTTGATGGGTCTAATCATGCCGAAGATTACTCAAATCATTTACAATCAAATCATTCCTTCTGGTACTATAAAAGATATATTCCCGATGGGAGCGTTACTTTTAGGAGTAACAATAGGAACTACAGCTTTTAGTTTGTTCCAATCTTTGTGGATAGCAAGAATCGGAGATAAGATTCAATTTACAACACAAGGTGCTTTGTGGATTAGGCTTTTGAATTTACCAATCGGATTTTTCAAAAATTACGGTTCAGGAGATTTAGCAGTAAGAACCTTTAGATTAAACCAAGTTTGTAGCGCAATTAGCAGTAACTTGCTACCAACTATGTTGACAGTTGTATTTTCATTTGTATATCTGTGGCAAATTACAACTTTATCAGCAAGTTTACTCTTGCCAACCGTTATAATAATCCTTTTCATGCTTGGATCTAACCTATTAAACGGATATTTTTCAACTCAGCTCAATAAAAAGGGAAGTAAAGTAGCTCCACTTCTTTCAAGTACAGTTTATCAGCTGTTCAGTGGAATATCAAAGATAAAAGTAGCGGGAGCTGAAGTTAGAGCATTTTCAATTTGGTCTAAGCTGTATTCAAAATTAGCAAAGATTCAATTCTCACCAAATATGTTCATAAAGATTGCAGGTGCTATAAATGGTGCAATTAGCTTAGGCGGAACGATGTTAATTTACTGGATAGTTTATGCAAATAAATTAGCACCAGCTGATTATATGGCATTTAATGCGGCATTTGGCGCATTCTCCGCATCAATTTTACAAATAAGTGGAATTGTAACAGAAATAGCTTATTTGAAACCTTCTATTGAACTTTTGGAACCAATATTAAAAGAAGTACCAGAATCCAATAAAAATAGAGTAAAAGTAGACAATATCTCAGGAAAGATAGATATTAACCATCTAAAGTTCAGATACGATAAGGATAGTCCTTTAATTATAGATGATTTGAATTTATCGATAAAAAAAGGAGAATACTTAGGTATAGTAGGATCAACTGGTTGCGGTAAGTCTACACTATTTAGACTGCTTTTAGGATTTGAAACTCCAAACACAGGTGGAGTGTACTTTGACAACCAAAACTTAAATAAATTAGACTTACACAGTGTCAGAAGGAAAATCGGAATAGTGCTACAAAACGGTAAGTTATTTGCTGATAGTATATTTGCAAACATAACTATTACGAACCCTACAGCTACCATGGATGACGCTTGGTTAGCGGCAGAAAAAGCTGGTTGCGCTGAGGACATTAAGAAAATGCCAATGGGTATGCACACGATGGTATCTGAAGACGGAGGAGGCATTTCCGGAGGTCAAAAGCAAAGAATAATGATTGCCAGAGCATTGATTTCAAATCCGGAACTTTTGATGTTTGACGAAGCAACATCTGCGCTTGACAATATAACTCAATCTATAGTTGTAAAAACTCTGGAAAAAATGGATATAACTAGAATAGTTATAGCGCATAGGTTATCTACTATAAAAGATTGTGATAGGATAGTTTACTTGCACAAAGGCAAAATAGTAGAAGAAGGCACATATGATGAGCTCATGGAAAAGAATGGTTATTTTGCAGAAATGGCTAGACGTCAATTAGTTTAAGAAGGAGGTGTATTCTCATATGAGAAAAGAATTAAAATGTTTTTTTGAAAAACTTTTTACAGAACCTGAGTTTCGCCAACTTTTCTTAAACACAACATCTGCTAAAGAAGGGTATGATTTAGCAAGACCATACTTAGAAAACGTAACATTCAGCGAATTTAAAGAAGGCTTAGCGTACGTGCATAAAAAGCTTTATAACAACCACTATAAGGAACTGTCGGAGTTTGATTTAAACAGCATATCCGGTGGTGAAAATAAGTTTGCAGAAGTTATTAATATGCTCAATTACTTAATGTAATTGCAGAGTAAGTTTAATTTTAGAATAGGAGGGTGGAAGATGGAAAAATTTTTAGATTTACTAACACAAGACGAGGATTTAAGAGCTATCTTTTTGGCGCAAACTTCTATTGACGGCGCCTACATGGTGGCAGAGCCATTTCTTGACGGCATGAGCAAGGAAGAGTTCTCCGAGGAGATGACAGGTTTAGCGAGAAACATAATGGATAGTGGAGCGCTAACTGATGAACAGCTTGCGATGGCAGCCGGCGGAGTAGCTGGTCCGAGAATGGATTTGAAAGAAATCCCATCCTGGATGGCTGTTGGGCTATTTGCAAGCAACAAAAACAAAAATCTTAGATAAATCGTGCTATTGCACTTTTTATAAAATCCCAAGCAAAGGAGGATAGAACTTCAATTTTATAATATTTTAACTTAAGGGGGAAAATAAAATGAAAGGTTTAAAAGAATTTTTATTATTATTAAAAGAAGATAAAAAATTATTTTCAGAAGTTGAGAAAGTTCAAGATGATACTGCAAAGGTAGTAGAAATAGCAAAAAGTCACGGATATACATTTACTGAAGATGAATACAATGACTTTAAAATGGAAGCTGTTTCTGGTGGCTTTGATGCTGGTCAGTTCTTTGGATCTCTTGGGACTATGGTAGCAACTGTTGGAAACTTAGTTGATAGCTTCAAAAAGAAAAAATAAATGTGCAAAATTAATAATTTATAAATTAGGAGGAATATAAAATGAAAGGTTTAAAAGAATTTTTAGAGGCATTAAAAAATGATAAAGGTTTATTTGCAGAAGTTGAGAAAGTTCAAGATGACACTGCAAAAATTGTAAAGATCGCAAAAGATCACGGATATTCATTCACTGAAGATGAATACAATGACTTAAAAATGGAAGCTGTTTCTGGTGGAAGAACTACTGGCGGATTTAATTTAGATGGTTTAAAAGACATTAATCTTGGAAACTTGCTGAACTATGGAATAAACTTATACAATAAAAACAAAGGTTTTGTAGATAAAGTTATTGGAGACATAAAAAAATCTTAACAATGTATGACAAAAGGAGGTATGTAAGATGAAAGGCTTAAAAGAATTTTTAGAGGTCTTAAAAGATGATAAAGGTTTATTCGCAGAAGTTGAGAAAGTTCAAGATGACACTGCAAAAATTGTAAAGATCGCAAAAGATCACGGATATTCATTCACTGAAGATGAATACAATGACTTAAAAATGGAAGCTGTTTCTGGTGGAGGCATTGGCGACGCACTTGGTCAACTGGTAAACTGGGGCACCGATAAAGTCTCGTCATATCTTACTACAAGCGCTAATCGTTCTGAAGATGCCGATTTTGAATATATTCAAGGGAAAACTGGAAGATTTGCTCAAAGCAAAAAAAACGGTGCTCTCTATTGGCAACAAAACGGTGGCCAATGGGTTGAAGTTTAAAGTAAACTTCACACAACACAAATCTAAACATAAGAGCTTGTGTAATTAAACGAAGTTATATAGAGCTCTTTAAAGAAAGGAGAAAATAAACATGAGTAAAGACATAAAAGCTTGGAGTGAAAAGATAAAGAGAGATAAAAATTTTGCAGAAGGATATAAAAACTTAAGTTCGGTAACTAGCATCTTGAAAAAAGCTAAAAGTGACGGATACAACATAACTGAATCTGAACTCAAAGAATTAGATTTAATAAATGTCGCAGGCGGCACAATGGGTGGAGTTGCAGTAGACGTAACCCCTACAGTTACAATAAACAGTGATGTAAAACATGCTGGAGTTACTCAACACACGGCTGAAAATAGCCAAATAAATTCATCCACCAATATCAGTATGTAGTATTGTAAGATTATATTTTTCAAAGGGAATTCACCAAGCCACGATAGTGGCTTGGTGATCCAAAATGGAGGTAAATCACATGAGTAAATGGACAGAAAAAATAAAAAATGACAAGTCTTTTGCTAAAAAATACGAAGGATTAACTCTCGAAGCAATTATAAAACAAGCCGAAAAAGACGGATATATTATTAGCAAAAGGGACTTGGATAATGTTGACCTTAAAAAAATATCAGGTGGAGGAACAACTGTATCTATTATAAGTAAAGACGCAAGCATATCAACTAATGCAAATGGAGACCACTCCAAAGTAAGTTCCAAGATCAATCTTAATATGTAAAAACCTGTGAGGTAAACTTATGAAAGAAAATATGAAAACTTTAAAAGACCTCAAAAAAGATTTAAATTTAGACGAAAAATTAAAAAAGCAATTCATAAATCTAAAAAGTAAAGAAGAAGCAATTTCTTTAGCCCAAAATATGGGTTACGATATCAGTTTAGAAGAACTGGAAAAAGACGAAGAAATAAACGAAGATCTCTTAGAATCTGTAGCAGGAGGAAGAGGCAAAGTAAATGTTGAATCTACAGATGTAAAAATATCAGATGCTAGCATCGGGGAAAAAACAACTATAAAAAGTGAAATTGACGTAAATGATGAACTTGATAAGTTTAAAAAGTTAGAGGAGAAATATAGGCGATGAGAGACTTAAGTGATTTAAAGAAAAGGCTAAAAACTGACGCTAAATTTAAAGAGCTATTTGCAAATAAGAAAAATATAGCTGATCTTATAGCTGTTGCTAAAGCAAACGGCTACAATGTCTCTAAAGAAGATGTAGAAAAAGACGAAACTTTATCAGATGAAATCTTGGCATCAGTTGCCGGTGGAAGTAAGAAAAAAGATATAGACGTTTATGAACATAATATCTATTCTTAAAAGAGGTGACAAAATGAAAAATTCCCCAAAAATTAAAAATCCTACATATAAGGGTATTGTAGACTTAGAAAAAGATATAAAAAATAACAGCAATATAAAAAAAATGTTTGCCAAAGTAAATAATCAAAAAGACGCAATTAATTTAGCTCAAAAATTGGGTTATACGGTCAGCCAAAAAGAAATAGATAACAACACAGAGCTAGCAGAAAGTATGCTTGAATCTATAGCAGGAGGAAAAAATAGAGTAGAAGTTAAAAACTACGGATTTAGTTCAAACTCTACAGCAGCAGGAGACTCTTCTCGAATAGAAACTCGCGTTACCTGGGATGCAAAAAAGTAAGGAGGAAGCAATTTGAAAAATTTAGATGACTTAAAAAAAGACCTTCAAAATAATCCTGGATTAAAAAAATATTTTTCTAACGTTACAAGCGAAAAAGAAGCTACAAAAATAGCAAAAGAGCTTGGATATGAAGTTAATGAAGCTAAACTAAAAAACGATGAGGAACTAAATGAAAGTATGCTGGAAGCAGTAGCTGGCGGAAAAGGAAACACTAAAATTAGACGCGATTTTGTTGTTGTAGCAGAAGATAACAAATACAAACGTGTAGACATAGACGAAAATACTGGGGACGTTTTAGATTATAGATTAAATTTAGGGAGAGGAAAGAAAGGATAACAAATGAAGGATATTGAAAAATTAAAAAAACAATTGAAAGAAGATAGCTCTTTTAGAGAGAAATTTAAAAACGTTAAAGATGCAGATGAAGCAATATCGTTGGCGAACAACTTAGGATACAAAGTAACGAAAGAGGATTTTGATAATGACAATGAGCTAAATGAAGATTTGCTAGAGGCTGTATCCGGCGGAAAAAATAGTACAAAGTTAAGGATAAATCATTTTGTAATGGAAGACGGATCAAGCATTTACAGGAAGAAGACAGATAAAACCTACAACAATAATTCTATGGGCTAGTGTAAAAGGAGGTTATTTTTATGGATAAAAAAGGATTAGAGGAATTTAAAGAGGAACTTTTGAATGGACATACTTTTGATGGTAAGTTTAAAAATATTACATCTATGGACGAAGTTTACCAGATAGCAAAAGATGAAGGTTACGAGTTTTCAAAAGATGAACTAGAAGATAGTGAAATATCCGATGATATACTTGATAGTGTTGCAGGCGGTAAGTACGATAAAACATACGATGAAAATGTATTTGTTAAAACTAAAAACTTAAGAATTAACTTTAACGGAGGAGGAAACGGAAAGTGAAAAACGTTTCAAATACAATATCAGATGACCAATTAGATAAAGTTTCTGGCGGCAAGAGAATAGATAAATACAATTTTTACGATATCGAGTCAAAGTCTCAAAAAGCAGGGATAGAAATTGAAGGTCGTAAAGTAGTCAAATCTTGGGGGTTAGATACACTCAACGATAGAGACAAAGCACAAATACCAGATGATATAAAAAGAAAGTTGGGATTGTAATGAAAATAGAAAATATATTTAATGAGTTAAATTTAAGCGAAAACGCTAAAGCTGAATTAAAAGAATACATGACAAATAGATTTAAGTTCGAGACAGAAATTCCAGACAAAATAGAAGATGAACCATTTATTGAACCTTGGAAAAACGTAATAGATTTAGCCAAAATTAAGGGCATTGAAAAAGCTTTTAATGAAAAGGTTCCACATGGAAATGAAGATATAAAACTTAAAAATCCTGAGTTAATAAAAGTCGAGATTTACAATTCTGTAGCAGGAAATATCCCAGTTATATACGCAAATAATGAAGATGACTTTTATGAGCTTGTGACTAAAATAGTGCATAAAGGAAAAGTGATGCCTGGTTTAAAAAAGACAGGTGCGTGTTTCGCTTTCGGGATAAACAATAAGTTCGTTATTTTATCGAACAAACCGTATAGTAATGTACCTGCTGAAAGGTTGGGATTGGAAGAAGAGCAATGGAAAAACTTTTCAGTCATAATCAGGCGCGAACATGAATGTACACATTATTTCACTAAGAGATTTTTAGGTTCATCTCAAAATAACTTACACGATGAACTAATAGCTGATTTTGCCGGAATATACTGTGCAGCGGGGAGCTTTCATGCAGATTGGTTTTTGATAGGAATGGGGATAGAAGAAAAAACTGGAGATATTTCAAAGGGAAGGTTTCCTGTATACACATCAAAGCTTTCTGATGAATCCAAAGAGGCATTGAGAAAGATTATGATAAAAGTAGCTAAGAACGTAGAAAAATGGTCCAATAAACCAGAGACTAAAAAGATGTCAAGAAACGAAAGAATACTGTTTTTATGCAAGAATAGCTTAGCAGAGCTATATTATTTATAATGTTTATAAAGTATAAGAGCGAAAAAACACCCACAAAGTGTGCTAACTCAACTAAAGCACAATCTTGTGGGAATGTTTTATTTTTAAAATATTGTGGCGGAGAGAGCGGGATTCGAACCCGCGTGAGATTGCTCTCAAACTGATTTCGAGTCAGCCCCGTTATGACCACTTCGATACCTCTCCATACTTTTATTTTATACCAATTGATAAATAAAAGCAAGTTTAGCGTAATGCTAACGTTGCATAGATAATAAAAACGACCATAAAGAGAAAACCAAGTCATTAAATCATACTTAAAATCTTTAGACCAACAATAAGTTTTGCGAACAAACCTAGATAAATAATGGCATAACAATATGTTAGTTCTTTCAACAAAATAGGTATTAGCTTTTCCTATGAGTCTTTTTTAGGTGCAATCAAATCATGTGTCTCCAAAAAAACAGTCATTGCTAAAAGCGAATAGAAGAGATGGAATGACGATGTAAAAAAAGGAGAACAGAATCAACAATCATACTAAGACTTTTAGATTGGCAGTAAGTTTTACGAGCAAATCGAGCAAGATTATGACGTAATAATCTATTCATTCTTTCTACATTATAGGTATGTGCTTTACCTATTAATCTTT
>Ga0247609_10005114_pt1 | contig 12953 bp, 16 predicted proteins | sample 172DNAGHGlowgp2_FD_193487 | JGI IMG/M metagenome (GOLD analysis project Ga0247609, IMG submission 193487) | Sheep rumen microbial communities from Palmerston North, Manawatu-Wanganui, New Zealand - 1728 DNA GHGlow gp2 | ecosystem: Host-associated > Mammals > Digestive system > Stomach > Rumen ...
CAGATGGAAACGCCTGGGCTTAAAGTGGTGGACACCTTTTTGAAGGACAGGTGGACGGAGAACGATGCCAGCGAATACCTGCGCCCCATGTCGCAGGCGGTCAGGGAGCAGGTGGAGGCAGGCCTGTTCCTTGGCGAACACCCCAGCAAGATCGCTGAAAGGATGCAAAGGGTGGAGGAAATAAACGATGTGCGTGCCAACCGCAACGCAAGGACAATCACCACAGCAGTCGCCAACGAGGCCCACATGGAGCAGTACAAGAAGGACGGGGTGGAGAGATACCGCTTTGTCGCAACCTTTGACGAAAGGACTTGCCCCGTATGCGGCGACCTGGACGGTCGGGAGTTCAAGATCACCGATAGATCGTCCAGCAATTACCCGCCCATACATCCGAATTGCAGATGCACCACCGTCGCGGTGCTGGGCAAAAAGGCCCAGGCAAACGTGAACAGGATATTGGAGGCCCATAAGAACGATAAGACGGTCAAGATAACGCCAGGCACAACATTCAATGAATGGGTCGGTAAGCAGGTCATCCAGCCAAAGCAAAAAGGATAATCTAAAATAAACCTTTTACCTTAACTTTTAGTTATTACATAGTTTTACTATGTAATAACCGTTATATACTCAACCCGTGCATATACCATACAAGCCTACGGGCTTAGGAAGGAACACGAAATGCAAGAAAACAGCATGACAAGACAAGAGTTCTTTGCAATGGCAGGACTGAACGCGGACATCAGCGACAGGGCATACACCCCCATATCGCTGGGCAAGGGCAACAAGATCAGAGACGGAAACGCCTCCTGGATTGCAAGCCTGCGCCACATCGACTTCATCAACGCGACCGAATTGAGGGCTTTGGTGCCCGAAACCGTGACCCCTATGGAGGTTATCGTGGACGGTGAGGTTCAGAAGAAGTACAAGGCAATCGTTGGCGACAACAGCCACAAGGTTTATTCCATCAGATCAAACCTTTATCAGCCTGTTCAGAATCAGATGCTGATGGAATCGCTGGCAACCGCATCGGATGTGACTGGCATCCAGGTATTCGGCAAGATGGACCAGTGCAACGGGCGCATGAGCATCAACTCATTTTTCGCAGACCCCGACTGCAATGTAGACTTCGGAAAGCATCACGGGGCTGGCTCCGACCCCTACATGCTGGGAGTGAGAGCCTACAACAGCCACACGGGTGAAACTGGCTTTGGCGCGGAAATCATCGGGGTTCGCTGGCTTTGCTCCAACATGTGCGCCTTTGGCGAAGTGCTGGGGAAGGTGAGTTGGAAACACTATGTGAAACAGGAGAACGTGGTGGACCTCATCGCAGGCATGATCAAGGGATACATGGACAAGGTGCCCATCCTCCAAGACAGGATAACCGCAATGCGCAACGAAATCATATCCATGGAGGATGCGGAGAACGCGCTTTGGGGCATAAAGTTGGACCCCTTCAAGACGGAGGGCATAATGGCCCACCTGCCAAGGCTCAACCCCGAAATCCCCAACCTTGCAACGGATGTATCCGTTTACGACATCTTCAACGCAACCACCGCATACAACACCTATGGCAACACAGGCGGTTCAGAGTGGGGCAAGACCGACGTATCCCACAAGGCGCAGAGGCTGATTACGGGCATCGACAACTTGGAGGATTTGATCAACGCAGGCGCAAAGGCCAAGGCCCAATACGAGGAAGTGCTACGCAAACAGCAGATTAACACTCCCGTGCTATCCTTCTAAACTTTTTAGGGGGGCGACCCCCGAAACCCTTTGTTTTTCTTAAAACGCCACCATCCCTTATTAACACCGTTAATGCTCATAGAATCACCCAACAAGGGGGTTTCAACTTGGCAGGAGAATCAACGGATAATTCTGGAACTCCGAATCAGTCGGAGGAAATAACATTCACACCTGAACAGAAAGTAAAGATCAACACGATAGTTCAGGAGCGCGTGAATGAGGCAAATGCTGGCAAACAGAAATACGCAGACGATGCAGTTGCAAAGGCACTCGCGGAGGAACGTGAGAAACAGCGTATCGCATCGTTGCAGGGCGAAGAACGCATCAAGGCCGAGTATCAGGCCCAACTGGACAGGATACAGGCCGAAAGCAAGGCACAGATGGAGCAGTTAAAGGCTGCCCAAAGAGACCTCGCTATCAGCAAGGCGCAGGCCCAGCTTGCGGAACTCGGATTGCCCACAGATTTCGCCATCAACATGCTTGGCGATGACGACAAGCAGACAACCAAGAACATCCAGACATTCAACACCAAGGTCAATGAACTGGTCACTGCAAAGGTGAACGAATCATTGGCACGCGGCCCCCCAAAGACAGGCGGAGCAACACTCACACAGCAGGACGCTGTATTGGCGCAGTTGAGGGAGATTGCACACCTGCCACCTACAAAGGGGTGAAAAAGAAATGCCAGACCCGACACCAGGAAACGGAGTATACAGCGGTCAGGAAGTGCTACCTAACACTATCCCAGCTGTATCGGAATACATCAAGACAATCCTTGATGAAGTGTATGAATACGAGGCAAAGACCAGCGGAATGGTACCCGACCCCACGCTGGCCAGAGCATCGGAGAACGCAGGCGTTTTCAAGCTTGCAACCATGAAAACCACAGGACTCGGAAACTACGATGTCCACAAGGGATACCCCACAGGTTCAGGAGAAGTAACCTGGGAGTCCTACGAGTTGCAGTGCGACAGAGGTATCAGGTACCTTGCCGACCCCAAGGAGAACATCCTGGGCGGAGGGCTTGCCACCGCAGTCGCGTTCTTTGCGAACGCCACCAGGGAGCAGTTCATTCCCGAAATCGATGCGTACAGGTTCAGTAAAATCTACTCAATCATCAACGGCAACAATGCGATCAAGGCCACACATGTCAAGACAGAGGCCAGTCTGTCAGGCGCGGACATCCTTTCATCCGTCATCGAGGCCTGGATGTAGTCAGCGACGAAACTGGTATTGACACTGGCCTGACCATCTACATGAACCAGAATTTGAGGAACATCCTGCACAAATCCACAGAGTACGACAAGACCAAGGACATCAGCGCAGTAGGTGGATTCAACACCAATATCACGCAGATCAACGGCAACAGCATCGTATGGGTTCCCAAAAAGCGCATGATGTCGGCCATCACCCTCAATGATGGATTCACCAACGCATACAGCGACACCACTACCAAGACCGTGGACTACAACCAGTTCGGTTACAAGAAGGCAACAGGCGCAAAATACCTGAACTATGTCATCACAGCACCGAACACCTGCATGGGAATGGTAGCCATCAACAGGCCCAAGATCATCACCAAGGAGCAGTCCGAGCAGTACGACGCAGACCAGGCAATGATTCGCATGTGGCATGATTTGATCATCCCCAAGAATAAACAGCCTGGGGTCTACATCAGCGTTGGCGGTTCCGTCAGTTGAGGTGAGTGAATGACCGCAACAGAGCATACACTTAGGAGGGCTGGACGCTTTAAAGCGTACCCAGCCTACGCTAACAAATCGGACCCCGAAATCATAGCTACCTTAGAGGATGCTCTGCAAGTGTTCTTCGACATCACCCACCGTTCCGAGGACCCAGGCCAGGCCATTGATTCCCTTATATGCGACATTGCCAAGACGATGTTGGCAAGGGGCGGACAGGAGGGCATCAAAAAGGCCAAGGACGGGGAATTTGAACGCGAATGGAGTGACCAGCAGGGGAGCATTGATGCTGTCCTGTTAAAGCGCATAAAGGCATATCGTCAGGTCGTTGGAGTAAATGCAACCCCTCTCACATGACATTCGCAGGTATTACCGCAAGCACGCCACTGGTGAAGTGGTGAGCAACACGGGCGATGTTGTGCCCACCTACAAGGTGGACGGGCCGTATGCCCTGGCTTTCAGGCCTGGCGGTGAGACCAGGACCCTGGGGGAACAGGGCTACACCCGTGAGAGTACGCAATACTTCGTTATTGCCGACGGGGTGCATTGCTTTGAGCCTGGCGATATACTGACCTCCGATAAGGCAGGGAACAACGCGCTGTATCAGGTGCAAATCGTCAAGGACTGGCCCACCGAACAGACCATGTATGTGAGGGGATTATGACCACCTTCGAGGAACTGGATGCCAAACTGGCAAGGCTTGCCAAGGTGGCGGATAGGGTAGAAAAGAAGGTGGCTCCCGAAATATGCAACGAAATGAGGAACGTGGCCGTGGCCATGATCACATATCAGCAGGCAGTCGATACGGGTGCATTAAGATCATCCGTAGAAGGGGCATCGGACATCATATTGCGTGAGGACGATGTGACCGTTTCTATGGGCATAACCACCCGTATGGATTACGCCAAGTACATTGAGTTCGGAACGGGAACCAAGGGTTCAGCGGACTACACCAGCCCCGTCACAGGGGAAACCTACACAGCCGAGGGCGTTACATTCTCACCGAAATCGCGCTGGTATCAGCACAACCCCAAATACAACGGGGATTTCGGCAAGGACAACGACCCGTCTGCGAGGGAATGGATACCAAGGTTCGCACAGCACCCAAGGCAGTTCATGCGCCCTGCGCTTTATGACAACATCCCCAGGGCCAAGGAAATCCTGGCGGATGTGCTTGGGGAGGACTTTGCATGATAGATGTATTGGAATCTTTGGTGGAGCAGTTGCGCACGATCAACGAATTCGACGGCAGGATATATCGCAGGTGGCCCAAAAAGAACGTCACCCTGCCAAGTTGCATAATATACCGTATATCGGGCTATACAAAATTATCCGACGACCAAGGCGAGGAAATCGTTGCCGAACTGGTCTACTCCGTGGACATCAATGCAAAGACCGCAGACGAGGTCGATATGCTGGCGGATAGCGTGGCCAATGTGCTGGCAAGGTATAACTTCCACCGCACTGGCGACACCGATCTATACGACGACAATGCAAAGGCATCCAGGCGCGTCCTCACCTTCATGGGCACGGTGGACAAAAGAGGAAACACATTCACGAATTAAGGTGATAAAATGGTAACAAAAGCAAAGACGGCAAAAGGTATCAAGCTGGGGGTCTATGTAAATGGCTCCAACCAGGCACCTGTCTTTTTTGAAGAGGTTAAGGCCAGCCCTGCAATCGGTGAAAGCCCTGCAAAGGTGGACGCAACCTCTTTCGACAGCAACGCGCATGAGTACGTCAAGGACATCCCCGATTTTTCGGCTGATTTGACATTCACAATGAATGCACAGCCCTATATTTCAGGGGGTACCGCAGAGGCCAGCAATCTCAATCTTATCCAGTCCTTGGACAAGAATGCGGCCTATCAGTGGGTCGTGCTTTATCCTGCTTTAAACCAGCAGGTCACTATCCTGGGCGATTGGTCTTGGAATATGGGCGCAGGCGCAGTATCGCAGGTCATGGATGTGGAACTCACAATCATCCCCAGGTCGGCACCTATCTTCACAGACTACGGAGTGGACAGTTACACCCTGTCATTCAACCCTGTCAGCGATAGCGGAACAGGTACTGGTGAAATGACATCGCAGGTCGCAAGCGCAGGCACAACCATCAAGGCCCCTGCTTGCACATTCACAGCACCCGAGGGCAAAGTGTTCGGCTCTTGGAATACGGAGTCTGACGGAACTGGGGTCAGTTATGATCTAAACGATTCCATCCTTATGGATGCGAACTACACCCTGTATGCAATATGGGTGACGGATAACAGCACGGAGTGAGCGAAATGGTCATGATCACATCATCCAAAGGCATAGAGGCTGACATCAGCCTGGATTTCGACACGGTATGTGACTATGAGGCCACTCATGAGAACTGGTCCATCTTCGTGGAAATAAGGCAGTACACCAAGACCCTAAGATTCACCTGCCTTGCCAACCTCCTGGCCCTTACCACATATAAGGGCACATGGCAGGACTGGACAGGCAGGGATGGCTTCACCACTGACGACCTCTTTACCGTGATAAACAAAGGGCTGGAAACCCTGGGGTTTTCACAAGAGGCCAAAGAATCGTCAGAGTGACCGACGCTATACAAACCATTTGCTTAGTGGAGGGGATGCCACTAACCGCATCCCCTTCGCTGGTCGTCCAATCTGCCAAGATCAAACACGACAGGCGCAGACAGGACAAAATAGACTTAGCACTGGCAACGGCCAACCTAATCCTCGGGGGCTTTTCCACAACATCGGATAACCTGGATGCCGTTGCGCACATGTTCACCGAGGATGAAATCGAGCAGATCAAAGGAGAGCGCGAGGAACGCCAGCAGTTGGCGTATCAGCAGGCACAGCTTGCAATGTTGAGGTTGAAGTATGACAGAGGAAGTCACGATAAAACTGCGCACCGAGGTCGAGGGCACCGAGGACGTAGAAAAGTATCGCGGTCAAATGGCCCAGGTGCAAAAGCAGACCGAAACGGCCACAAAGACGGCACAAAAGGCCAGCAGGCAGATGTCCGCATCAGCCCTCAACGTGAATAAATTGGCGCAGAACCTTGGCAAGTTATCCCCCACATTGGGCAAGATAACGCAATCCATTAACAGGATGACAACGGCCTGGAAACGCTACGATGCGCAGGTCAAAAACAGCACTATGACGGATATGCCGAACCAGTTGGGCAATGCAAAGGCTGGCAAGGCAAGCAGGATAAGCACTGGCGCAAAGGTTGCAGGCGTTGCCCTCGCGGCTGGGGCCGCGTCTATGATCTTCAACGCAATAACAGGTTCAGGCTCTAAACTGGCAGGCTTTGATAAACTCAATACATTAGGCTCACCGTCCATATTGGACCCGATCATACCCTATCTAAAAGGCATAGACGATAATACTGAAAAGACCGCAGAGGCTACGTCCGCAATTAACACTAAGATGGACGGCCCCAAGGGGGGCGTTGCTGTTCCCATTGCAGTGGGCTTATCAGTGCCTGCCACCGAGTATGAAAATATATTCAACGGCCTGGAAAACTACCAGAAAGAGGCCAATACAAGGGTATGGCAGGATTATGAGAGCAAGGCGCAAAGCACCTTAACCAAAGTCAAGGAAATGGCCAATGTTGCCATAACGCCAGCAAAGCAGGCCCAGCAGGCCACAGATAAGATAGTCCAGACTGCCAGGGCTAAGATCAACAAACAACAGAAAGAGGACAATAGGGTTGTTCCCGAGGGCTTTTACATGACACCATCGGGAACGATAATGCCCATTGGCAGTTATGCGTCAGTAGATCAAATCGCCACCAAAGAAGGAGGCTATAATTGGTTCACACAGGGCGGAAAGCAGTATGCGCTTGGTGCTGGCGGTGCATTGCTATATGGACAGGATGGCAACCCCATCAGCAGGGCTACACCGCAAGCACCTGCTCCCGAAGTAAAGAAGGAGTGGTGGAACGCAATAACCGACCCCCTGGGCGACCTTGGTGGGGCCATCATGGACGGATACAACGATGTTATAGACGGCATTGCTGGCGCAATCCCTGACGAGTTGGCAACCATATCGCAGACCGCGCTGAAGGGAATGAGTGCATTATCTTACATCGATCCGATGAAAGGTGAGTTGGATAGGATAGAATACGACCGCTTGGGCAAACTGTCAGTCGAGGAATACAAGAAGGAAATGGCAGGGGCCGCAATCGACACGGCCCTGGAAGTCGCCACATTGGGCGGAGGGGTCGCGGTCAAAGGGGCCAGGACCGTCTTAAAGGCCGCTGATAAGGCAACGGATGCTATCAAGGCGACAACTAACGTTGCAGAGGAATCGGTTAAGAAATCCATTTCAGTCACTACTGACGGGGTCCAAAAGACGAGTAAGGTTATGAATGGCATCACTGACGCGAACAGGAGGGCCATCGAGGCAGAGATAGCAAGGGGCGAGGCAATGATAGCCGAGGAAGAGGCCAGGCTATCACTATCCAAGGCCGTAGTTCTGGAAGTTGAAAATGTTGAAAAAGTGGCAGTCACGGCAGAGGAATCTATCAGGAAATCCACATCCAAATTGGAGGACCTTTATCTTAGAATCAGGGGCGACCCGTTCATTGACAGCGGTGGCACGGCCAACATACCCGTCGGAAAAGTCAAGAAGGGCGCGGATATTGTGGACATGGATGATCTATTTGCAAAGACGGAGAAAAAGACATCCAAGGTATGGGATACCGTCAAAAGTATTGCAAAGACCACAGGGATAATAGGCGTTGCATCTATGGCGGTCGATGGGCTAAGGAGCATCTTCGGTTTCGCAGAGGGTGGAGTGTTCGAGCCTAACAGGCCACAGCTTGCAATATTGGGGGATAATAGATCACAGCCCGAAGTGGCGGCCCCATACAACCTTATCGTCCAGGCTGTTGGTGACGCGATAAGGGCCAACCAGGGCGCACAGGGCGCGATGACAGGCCCTACCAAGATAGAGGTACCTGTCAGCCTTAACGGCAAGGTCATCGCAAGAGCAGTCTATGATGACCTGGAAAGCGAAAGGCGCAGAAGGAACGGTAGCGTGGTATTATGACGATTTTATGGATAGCACCGAAGGACGGGGGCATTAAAGTTCCCATGCCCAGCCCAGCATACAAGGGATACACGACCAAGAAGGAAGAGTTGGTCAAAGCAGAGCGCAACGTTGGCGGAATCGTCAGCATGGCCATCCAGGGCGCAGTATATTCCGCAGAGGCTGGGGAATTGATCAAACATCACATAGCATGGAAACACACCATAGATGTCAAATGGGTGGCCCTTACTGCGCAGGAAAAGACCACCATAATGAACGCCACGGGCGGTGAGTGGTTCATCGTGGATTACCTGGACATGGATACCGATACCATTGAAACGGGGTTGCGCATGTATAGAGGCACAGGCCAGACCGTCACAGGGTACGGCCTGTTCAACGCCAGCACCAACCAGTTCCAATACTACGATGTCGCCATGACATTGATAGAGAAGTGATAGCATGTATGTCGCACCCGAAGGATACAGGGATATTGCGCACAGCACCGACAGGGTTGAAAGCGTCTATATGTCGCTGGGAGTGGACATAGACAATACAGCCGCTGATGAAATCACCAGTTATGTGGCCGATACGTTGCCCATGACCAACAATAACCAGCTTGTCGATGCGATGTATGAGATAGACCATGAACTGGCCACATACGAGGCCGACGGCATCCCCACAGCGGAAAGCGCAGGCATGATAGTTCCCCCCGTAGGGCCTACAAGGCAGGTCAGGACCGCATGGTGGTCGCAGGCCATGTCCGACGCGGAAGGGGATATAGAAACATCCATCACGATCAATTTTTCACAAGCCCATTCCTCGGCCCTTACTATCTACACCGACGGGCCTAACATCCTCGAAGGGTCGGTTGCATTCACCTATAACGGAAACACCGATACAGTGCCTTTGACGGGGCATAACGGGCGTTGTGTTGCATCAGGCAACCACCAATACACAAGCATAACCATCACCATCACAAAGATAGACCAGCCATACAGGCACCTGCGCATCGCTGAATTCGAGTTCGGGGATTCCATCACCATAAGCACCCTCACCATTGCAAACGCCATCACATACATAGATGAAATCGACCCATTCCAGCAGGGCCTCCCAATGAGGGAGTTGGACTTTGATTTGATCAATGTGAACGGGGAGTACGACGAGGATAACCCTAATACGCTGTTTCAAAGGCTTGCAATAGGCAACCCCATTAACCTATCATACACGCTGTTTGGCAACGGCACCAGGCACACCATCCCGATGGGCCGTTTCGTCATTGCCGAAAAAAGATCAAACGGCAACTGTATCACCGTCACCTCCTATGATACGCGCTGGTACCTGTCACAGATGTATAACTCTTGGAGCCTAAGCACATCGCAGAGCCTGGGGGCAACGCTGGATACATTGCTGACAAGCTTGGAGGTGGCGCATACGATAGACCAGGATGTTTATTCGATATACCCCACAGCCAACCACACATTCGACACGGAGTCCACTGTATTGGAGGACATCATGCAAGTGTTGCAGGCATACGGGCTGACCTTCATTCCCAACAGGGTGGGAACCATGATCATAGGCACGGATTTCGACTCCGATGCCTATGGCCTTATCCCCCCTACGATACAATTCGAATGGCCAACGCCCAACCAGATGAACCGCTACAATTACATCGACATAATCTACGGCCAGGGCGACCATTATATCAGGGATTTAAGGCCAACGCCCAACCAGGCCAGGGTTGTATTGAGCGTCAATAACGGGCTTGTGGCGACAGAGGCGCAGGCCGTCGCCATTTGCAACCGTTTGGCCAGCAGGATATACGATAAGAGCATGAACATAAAATGGGCATCCGACCCCGTGCTGGACCTGGGGGATACGGTGGATGTGTTCTCTATATGGACGCTGAACGATACGCCTGCAACATATCGGGCACTGAAAAGGGAGATCACCTTTGACGGGATGTTGAAGGAGGATACAACCCTGGTCGGTTGAGCAACGTTTAATACAAAGCATCCGCATAAAACCACCATGCAGAGGAACACGTTGCAATACAAGCAGGACACCAGGACGCAGGAGGAACGCGACGCTGAAACCCGTGCATGGGTCCAAGATCATCAAACCGTAACATCCAAACGCTTGGTCTTTGATTCCCCTGATGACCCTAAAAAACCCCATAACTCTGGAGGCTATGCTGACGGGGGCGCAGGAGGCTGGCTGTTAAAATATATCCCCATTTTCATAGGGGCCGTCCTTGGGATGATATTGGGCCATTCCATATTTCAATGGCTGTTCGGCTGATTAAAACGCCACCATCCCTTATTAACACTGTTAAAGATAGAAGGGTATGGCCATATCAACAGTTCAGGTCGTGGTGAACGGAGTAACCACCACACTGACTTATAATTCATCAACTGGAAAATACGAGGGTACGCTGACAGCTCCGAGTCAGACCTCTGGAAAAAACAACAACGGCCAAGGCCCAGGCGTTGGAGCAAATGCACAGAACGGATATTATCCTGTAACTGTCAGAGCCACGGATAACGCTGGGAATGTCACCGAAGAAACAGTATCGGGGTCGTTTGCAAACAGCCTTAAACTGTATGTCCTGGAAAAGACCAAGCCTACGGGTGCAATACAGTATCCTGCAAGCGGTGCAAACATCGGGAACAATGCAAAGCCCACCATCAAATTCACATTCTCGGATTCAGGCTCTGGTATCAAGCAATCAACTGTCAAGATCAATGTGGATGGAACAGATCATGCGCCTACAACCGCGTCATTCAATGCGGATGGAACCGTGCTGACTTGCACATACACACCAACCAGCAACCTGGCGGATGGAACGCATACGATCAAGATAAACGGTGCAGACTATGACGGCAACACTGCCAGCGAAGTGACAAGCACCTTCAAGATTGATACAACGCCTCCGACACTGAATGTGACTGCTCCTGCCAACAATCTGCTGACCAACCAGGATTCCGTGCTTGTCACTGGAACGACCAATGATGCGAACAGCACACCCGTCACTATATCCATTGTATGCGGTGGGGCTACATACTCCCCCACGGTTGGGCAGGACGGCTCATTCAGTCAGTCCGTAACATTGGCCGAGGGTACGAATGTCATAACAGTCACCGCAACCGATAGTTCTGGATTGGAAACCAGCGTTACCAGGACAGTGATCTATGATGGAACCGCGCCCACAATAGTCAGTATAACATTGACACCGCAGACGGTGAATGCAAGCACCACCTACACCATACAGGTAGAGGTTTCCGACGCATGACCGTGAAATCGGTATGGGGCCGCATCCAGAGGCGCACTGCGACACTAATACAGCAGGAGGGGGATAAGTGGACATTCCAGGTTCCACCCTGGGCCGCATCCCCCTTAATTGTTGAATTTTGGGCGGAGGACGAGGCTGGGAACGTATCATACAGGACTGGCGTATTTACATTTGAAAACGGGGAAACCAAGTGCATCAAATGGAAAAAAGACGGTTCCAGCTTGGTTATGTTGCCTGATGATAGGACAACGATAATGATGCTGGATGCGCACAAGCCCCAGGCTGATTTATTGGCAACAATAGACATAGAGGCATTGGATGTCATAAAGCCCAGGATGGATATGTTGGACCATGCCTGCTCTAAGCTAATCGAGGTATCAATATGAAACAGTGCTACATTGGGGAATCTTTTTTACAAAGGTTCCAAGTTACATTCGATGATGATACTGGCCAGGTAGTCGATTCAGGGGATTTCGAAATCTATCTGGATGGAGTATTATTGCAATCTGGAACTCTTGCAATAGACGAAACTGGCAGGATATTGTCATTCAGATTTACCCCCGACCATATTGGAATGATGGAAATAAAATTGACATGGAGGGTGGGAAACGACATTTGGAGGCAACCCTTCCTCATTGAGGTGAAACCTGTATGACCAGCATGGCCAAGGACCTGATGATTACCTATATCGGGCTGACACCGCAGACATGCGATGTCAGCGGAGCGGTCCTTGTATCTGTAACGGTTGCGGAGATTGATCTAAAATGGCAGGATTGGGCCACAACCATCTGGCAGAATGTTGAATCTTTGAAGTGGGGTGCATGATCATGGCAAGTTTTACACCGAATCTCAACCTAAAAAAACCAGCAACGTCCGACCTGGTCAGCATTGCAGACATTAACGGCAACATGGACGCACTGGATACAGCAGTGGCCAATAAGATGGATGCGGACGTTGATGAAATTCAAGCGACGCAGACAGGCGGAATAGAACAGACCTTCACCCTCAAGGCCACAGGTATCAAGACCATCATGCGCATTAAGGACGCTACGACCTACTGGAAGGATAACAACGGTTGCGCATACATCAAATGCCTAATAAGGTACTCCGCAGTAGCGCAGGGAACCGCAACGGCCACCAGCACAATGATGGGGGCCTGGCTGGTCGAGGCGGTCTATTCAGGCACCCAGCA
>Ga0247609_10005119_pt1 | contig 12948 bp, 28 predicted proteins | sample 172DNAGHGlowgp2_FD_193487 | JGI IMG/M metagenome (GOLD analysis project Ga0247609, IMG submission 193487) | Sheep rumen microbial communities from Palmerston North, Manawatu-Wanganui, New Zealand - 1728 DNA GHGlow gp2 | ecosystem: Host-associated > Mammals > Digestive system > Stomach > Rumen ...
TGATTGGCGTTATTATGAAGTGTCGGAATATAACCTTGTATTCTAAGGAGGAATAGATGCCAAAAGCAAAAATTATTAGTAAAATGTCAGGCGAAGAAATCAGATTTACAGAAAAATCTGGTGATGAACTGATTTTGGAAATACATACGGTCAGTGGTTGGCGAAATATTACAATTTCGAATATGTTGTTCGAAAATGTTACGCAGATGTATATTTTGAGCGTATATAATGTGGATTTCGAAAACTGTGAGTTTAAGAATTGCGATTTCACGAATATTTATCTGTCAAACTGTAAAATGAGGAAGTGTAAGTTTACAGACGGCACAGATTTCTCGGCAAAACTGGGCGTGGAAATTGACAATATCAAGAAAAAACCAATCTTGAAACCGACAAATGAAGAAATCGAAGAAAGATATGGCTGTAAAGTGTATGCTCTGCCGAATAAATCATTTGTAAAAGTAAAATGGACTTGTGATTTCTGCCACAAGGAATGGTATGAAATATATCGCAGGGACAGAATAGAAATGAAACTATACGAAGTGCCAAATTGTGGTAAACACGTGTGTAGAGATTGTAACGAAACATACAGATTGCGTGAGAAATTCCCAGGAAATCGTTCTTACGGTTATCACGGGACAATTCATAAATACAGAACACCAATAGACACCGATAATACGGCTATTGTTGGGCTAGAAATGGAATTTGAGGGTGATTTCTACGGCTGGAAAGAATTACAAGACGCACATCAAGGGAACTTACATTATGGGTATGATAGTTCTGTGCGTGGTCAAAACGAATTATCGTGGGATTGTGGGTCATATTCTTGGTGGAAATACTTAGCACCACTGAAAGAAGTATGCGATGTATTGCGTAAATTCGGTGGTAGTGCGGGCGATACAGCAGGAATACACATCCACATAAGCCGACCAGACAAAAATATGTCAAAAGTTACGGAAAGAATAAATGAATTTGGTAGAGAAGGTGCTGGAAGGGCATTATTTGAAGCAATTTCTTTGCGTAATAACAAGGAAAAGTTCGAAACATATTCTAACTTAAACTGTGAAATGTCGGCTCACCACGCAGGAATATCGTATAATTCATACGGCACTTGCGAATTTAGATTGTTCAATTCAAGTTTGGACTACAAGTTGATATTGAAACATATCAAATTCTGTAAGGAAGTATTCAATGCGTTTGCGGATAGTAAACCAATCTGGAAGAGTTTCTCAAAAGAAACTATCGCTCACATCAAAGAATGTGCGAAGATTCAGAAGGACAAAGGGTTTATTACAGCACAACAATACAATATCTTGATGGAAAAATTAGGCTAAAGGAGTAAAGAAAATGTGTGTCATCATAGCAAAACCAGCGGGCGTTGAGCCATTGGACGAAGGTTATTTTGAAAGGGCTTGGAATCATAATGGCGATGGCGGTGGTGTCGTGTATAAATCACCAGATAAGGAATGCTGTTATGTCCAGAAAGGCTTTATGAAGAAAGAAGATATGCTGGAAAAGTTGAGAGAAATCAACAAGAAGGAAAATTCTTTTATCGCTCATTTTAGAATTAAATCTGTGGGCGAAGTAAAGCCAGAGAATACGCATCCGTTTGTTATGGACAGAGTTACATTTGCTCACAATGGGACAATCACATCGATAAAACCATTGGAAGGCAAGACTGATTCGGAAACATTTGGTCTGTTGTTCTTAAAAACAAGGTCTATGAAATGGATAAAAGAAAATCAGTTATTACTGGAAATTGCTCTTGGTTCAAGTAAATTCGCCATTATGGACAACAAAACTGGTGAAATCTTTATCTTGAATAAAGAAAACGGCAAGGAACAGGATGGAGCTTGGTTCTCAAATTCAAGTGCGGACAAGCCTGTTGCTGTGCCAGCACAACGCTACAATTATTGCTATAACGACTATCGTGATTATGATAATTGGCGTGGTGGCGAACTTGACTTTAACGATGCGGCTGTGAGCAGAATAAAGGCACGCAGTTTTTTTGGGACAAAATCTTTCGTAGAACCGTTCAGTGAGTATAAGAAAGAAAACGGCTTCTGGACATATACAGCAACTGGACGCCCAACAACTACATACCCGTTCTCAGACGATTTGGTTGTTGCGAAAAATGGTCTATGGAAGATTAACCCACAATTTCAGCCGAAGGACTTTGGTTTTGATGCTCACGAATATAAACACAGAGCACCCGAATTTAAGATGGTAGCGGGTCTTCAAAGGGAATTACAGAAAGACTTGGCGTGGTATTGGAAGCAAAGTTTCCCTTCTGCTGACGAACGCACTGATTATGAAAAAGAATTGTGCTGTATGAATATTGTCTTGGATGCGGCACGCAGATTCATAAGAAACGGTGTTGAATTGTCCTTGGATAATTTGACAACATTTGTTATGGGATGTATGACTTATTCAACATACGCAGGCAATTATGCGAAAGCAAGTGCGGAACAAATACTGGACTACGCTCAATTATACATATCGAATATGTTTGAAGAGCCAGCAGTATAGCCGAAACCCCTTGTTTAGGGGTCTGAGTTGGGATGATAACCTGCTCACTGATGAGGCAAATCAACTTAAAACACAAGGAGAAAAAAATGAAAGTACTCAAAGGAACATTAGTAAATCATACAACAAAAAATGACTTGGACGGTGAAGTGCGTTTCTACACAACCAACGATGCGTCTGTTGTAAAAGGCGACATTATGGCTGTATGGGCACACGGACGTTTAGGTTTCTTGAAAGTATCAAAAGTTTTGGAGACATTTGAATACTTGTCCGCTGAAAACAATGATATTGAATTGGAAGATGTAGCATTGGCATTGAATAAAATCGATACCACTGAATACAATATCAACAAAGCGTTCTTGGCAAAGAAAAAACGCATCGAAGCGTGCATCACAGAACGCATTGCGGAAGGTCATTTTGATAAAGTTACAGACGAAGCAATCAAATCTGTATCTGCTGAAAAGAAAGCAGAAATCAAGGCTTTACAAGAACAGTTGAAAGCATTGGTTGCGAATCCTGCTTCCGCTTTGGAAGACTAATCTTCAATGTTGAAATATAATACCGAGATGGTATCATATTGACAACAAAGAAGGAATCGACTAAGGTTATAACCCGACCCGCAGGTTTTTAGTCGATTCCCCCCTGCGGGTTCTGTTATCGAAGGGAACCGATATGTTAGACAATAAAGCATTTATCACGATACAATCTTTTATGGTAAATGAGTTCGGTCTTAAAGGATGCGAACTGATAATCTACGCAATAATATTTGGTTTCTCTTTTAGAGGGGATTATTACACTGGCGGAATAAAATATCTTACGGACTGGACAGGCTGTTCGAAGAAGTGGGCATTAAAAACACTGAACGAACTGATTGAACGGAGGTTAATCATAAGATACGAACAAAATATCAACAATGTAATCTTCGTTTACTACAAGATTAACCCCGAAGTTCTACCTGTGGAACAAAGTTCACCAGTGGTGAACAAAGTTCTCACGACTGAGAACAAAGTTCCCGAATATAATATAAATAATAATATCCCCCCCGATAATAATATTATTATAAATAATAATATATTATCTGCCCCCCCAAAGGGGAAGTTTGTGCCACCAGCAGTTGAAGATGTGAAAGCGTATTGCGAAGAGAAAGGCTTTACCTTCGACCCAGAAGCATTTGTCGCTTATTACGAGTCCAATGGTTGGATGGTCGGTAAGTCAAAAATGAAAAACTGGAAGGCGGCTTGTATCACTTGGCAAAGGAACGGCTATTCAAAGAAAGAAGAACCAAAAGAATTTTATTGGTAGGCGATTATGGACAAAGCAGTTGCGTATATAAACAAAGTCTCGGCAATGTATAACTTGGATGCTAAAACAAAATCATCCCTGTTGGAAGTTACCGACAAAATAAACCAGACCTTCGAACAATGGGGCTGGGAAGAAATCGAATACGCTATCGATTACTATTATACACGCAAAAGTGATAAAAATTACCCGAAATCTGTCCATATACTTGCTATACTAAATACAAATACGCACGACAAGCGGTTAAAATCGCTTCCAGACGCGCGAAAGTATGATGGGTGGTATAACCAGCCGTCAACGAACATTAAAGTCATTTCTGACGCGTTTTTGAGAGTTTGTCGATATGCTCATAAAATCGGGGTATTAAATATACCATATTTCGAACTGGTGGAACGAATACCATTTGGTTCGGACAAATACATAAAGTTCTTAAATGACGACAAATCAAAGCCAAGGATTTGGTCTATTAGATGGGATTGGGACGATGCAGTAGAGGAAGCAAAAAGAAGATTTCCAGACACATTTGGGAAGTTTAGAAATCTTAACAAGGCGGAACTTTATACATTTGCTTACAAACTTGGTCTGATAAAAATGGAGGAATGATAATGAACGATAGATTTAAGTTTAGAGTGTGGGACAAATATACGCACGAAACACCAGCCGAAGAAATGCAATTTTTATGTTTCGATGGGTGCTTGGTTGATAGTGATGGATGCCACCACAGCCCCGACGATTATATCGTTGAACAATGCACAGGTGTAAAAGATAAAAATGGAAACCTGATTTATGAAGGCGATATTATACACGAAGTTGATAAAGAAGCGGAAATAGACGATGTTTCGCAAATAGTCTGGTACCAAGGCACTTGCCACTTTATGAAATTAGACCTGCCAGAAACAGGTCTAGATAGACACTGTATTTTATGTGAAGACGATAGTCCTTATATAGAAATTATTGGAAATATACACGAACAACAGGATGTAAAATGAATGATATGAATTTTATATGCCCGACCTGTAAACGTCCAACACACCCGACAGACAACGAAATAATTGAATACCTTGCAAAGGAAATAGACAGATACACGGATGTTTTGGTTGAAAGAACCCAAGAGTTAGAACGCACATCCAGAGCGTTGGATGTCGCTAAAAAATGGCTAATGAAGATAGGCTATTTAAATATGTCAGACCACGGACTTGGGTCTGAAAAAATGATGACGGATTGGTGTAAAACTGTCGCCTTGCACGGACTTAAAGAAGTAGAAATGACACTACAACAAAAGGATTGAAAATGGAATGTCCAATATGTGGCGAAGAAATGATTGGCGGTTGTGATTTAACACACTGGTGTGGCTTTTGCGATATACGGTTCGGACCTCGTTCAATCTCAACTATCACGGAATTAAAAAGAAAAGCAGATATGATAGATAAAGGCAAAAAGTTATTTGGTTTAATAATTATCAAACAAAAGGACTAAAAATGACGACACCTAAACAGATAAAGGAACAGTTAGAACGGATGACAAGTGCGTCAATAGACCCTGTCGACGATGTTCCTGCTCTACAAAAAGAGTGTGATAAAACCTGTGAAACGGTTACGGACTTTTTGAAAGACTTAAAAGAAAACGCAGAATACGCACAGGTCGTTCTTAACGACGTTTCTTCAGAACTAGAAGAACTTGTTATGGATGAACACGCACAGAAATTATTAGGAAGACTGGACAAGGTTATCGATTGGGCTTTTGACTTAACAAAGGATGAATAATGACGAACAATGAATTAACCAAAACCGTTGGTTGGGCTTGGGAAATTATCATAGACGACGATGTGTCTGACAAAGAAGTCCTTTATGCGATAACAGAAGAAATTGCCGACCATATAACTCTTAAAGAAGGCGAACTGTTATACACAAACGTATTATGGTGGGACAAGACAGATTTAAGTAATGGTCTTTTAGATATTCTTGATATGTTTAAGGACTTGAAAATACAAACTTTTGCTGTGGTAGATAGCAGTGAATACGATGCTACCGCCATCGCTGTAATCTATAGGAGAAAATAATGGCACACAATTATTACACTATGCAGTTAGGAAAGGATTATGTATTGAGTTTGTTTAGCACTGCGGTTGATGAAATCGTTGCAAAAAAGAGACCGGACTTAGCAAACTGGACGGACATTATAATGGACTGGTATGAAGAACAGTTAGACTATGATGAACTAGACTGGGAAATTGAAAGCATACCGTCATTGGTTGAAAGCGACTTGGTACACGAAAAACTAACTGGCATCAACAAAGACCACAAACATTACCAAGATATGGTGGAATTGTTTGATGAAGAAGGGGCAGGTTTTGCGGTAGAAAAGAAATACGATGATGGTTTTTATGTTGCACGCACTTGCTATGAATCAAAAAACAATTCTGGCGAACAAGTATTTTTAATTAAACAAGATTTATAAAGGAGGAAATAATGTCTTATAAAAACAAAAATATGTCAGTAATCGCTTATGCGAACGGCTTTACATTGTGGCAATACAAGACGGACGATAGTATAGACCTTATCGATGAAAACCTTGGCTATTTCCCGAAAACAATCGTGAATTTAATGGCTATGGGTGATATGATATTTATTTCATCGAAGGGTTTGACTTACATACGCCAAGTTGTTAACATCTATAATGGAAATGCTACAATAGGCAGAGTAAATTAAAGTTTTGCGGCTATGGTGAAGGGGTTATCACGAAACCTTGCCAAGGTTTAGTCGAAGGTTCAAGTCCTTCTAGTCGCACCAATTTGGGTGAGGAAAAAATGAAAAACGGTGATTACATTCTGGTTAAAGCACCAGACTGGTTCAAAGGAAAAAGATATCGTGGCAAATATTGCTACGAACACCATTTGGTGTGGGAAAAAGAAACAGGGTTTGCAGTCCCAGATGGATGTATAATTCATCATAAAGACCACAACAAACACAATAATACGATAGAAAACCTTCAGCTGATGTCAGCAGGAACTCACGCGTTTATTCATAAAAAACCGAAGAAAATGGCTCTTTTGTTATGCCCTTGTTGCGGAAAAATATTTACAAGAGATGCAAAAAATATTCCTTTTAGGAATATAAACTTGTGTTCAAGACAATGTATGGGCAAATATCATTTTCTTGTTAAGAAAGGGGAAAGAAATGTAACAAAAGACAAAGAAAACAATGTATTAAAATATTTTCTGGAATAGTTTAATGGCAAAACAGTCGGCCGTTAACCGACAGTTCCTAGTTCGAATCTAGGTTCCAGAGCCAAGTTTGCGTCCGAGCGCACCAGCCCCCTGTGTGCATCCTGAAAAGGGTAGGACGCGCCAAGTTTGGGAAGCCAGACCTTGTTGTTCAAATCTTTTTCTCCGAACGGCTTCCCAAAACAACTAAAAGGAATCACAATGGAAGAGTTACAAGCTAAACTTACAATGGTTAAATGGCTGATAGGTGGTGTTCTGGAAGGCATCGGTGGTAAAACACAGCGTCAGGTCATTATGCAGTTGCAGGAAATTCTTAAATATATAGACGGGGAGGAAGGCAAATGATACTTGAAATTGAAAACGAGTTTGGTATGGCTGAACCTTACTGTGTGCCAGAGTTTAGTAAGCGCGTAATCTCTGCTTATGTCTTATATGAGACAGGAACTGGACACCCGTATGTCGACCTGTTGTTCGATGACGGTAGTATGGAAACATATAAGCCTTCTACTGCCACGCTATTTTATAGCGGAATGAAGATAGAAAAGGCGGGGTTCTTAAAAATACCTGCTTTGAGAAAACAAACGGACGTGATAAAAGTCCCTACGTGTGAAGAATTTACATTTGGAGGTTAAAATGATTTTTAAGTTTATGAACGCAAATGGCTTTACAGAAGAACACCGCGTGGACGAACGCAATGGTGTGATAGTGGTAGCCGCATACAAATTGAGAGTCAATAACCACACATACGTCGATTGTTTGATGTCAGATGGCGACTTTAATATTGTTCATGCGGATACCGCACCTATTATCATTAGAGGCGAAATACAAGACTTTGATTGGGTTAAGATACCCGCTCTTCACGACAATGAAACGGTTATCGATATGACTCAGGAAGAACAAGAATATGCGCCAGACTTGAGTATAAACCCACGCGTAGCAGAAATAAGAATACCGACAGGCACGTTTACGGCTCCGCAATCGGAGCCACCAACGTATGTTACGGCTGACGACCCTTGGACTCAATCACTTTCTGTTCAGCATAATAGGGACGGCACGTATACAGTTAACGTGGACCCGTATATTGACTGGTAAAGAGTTTGTGTGCCTAGATAATGTGTTAAGCGTGTCTACGCAGGTCCTAGCAGAAATAACCACGATGGACTGTTCACATTTGATTGGCACACATTAATCGGGCTGCTCTTTGCCTACCGGTGGTAAACGGAAACGACAAAGAGGATTACGGGCAACGAAAGCGGGGATATGTAAGTAGTGCTACCAGCCCGCCCCATAAAAATCAAAAGGAGAAAAAAATGACAATATCAACATCTTTAATGTATTGGTTTACAAGACTGGACCCAATAAATATGCTGTGTAGCGTAGTTGCGGTTTTAGGCTTCTTCGTTATCGGTATTACGACAATAATATACTGCGTATCAGCCACGGACACTTATAGCGATGACGCACAAACAGTTACGAAACTGTGTAAACGCTTTTTTAAGATTTTAATCGTGCCTTGGGTAGTTGCTTTGCTTGGCGTGATATTTGTACCGACATCCAGAGAAATGGCTATGATTTATGTGGTGCCTCATATAGCGGAATCACAAATCATAAAACAGGATGTGCCAGAACTTTATGACCTTGGCATAAACGCCCTTAAAGACTGGCTTAAAAAAGAACAACCAAAAGGAGAACAAAAATGACGATAGAAATGTTACAAGAAATTTATCAAATGTGCTTTACACCAGATGTTATTCAATGTCTGGAAGAAACACTGCAAATGTGTTTGATATAACAGTTTGGCATCTTGCCTCCTTTAACAGTTGGTAGGAGGTTGCCAACTGAGAACGTGTAATCGGCTGACACGCGGAGTTTTTTTTGATAGTTTTACCCTCTCGTGTCGGTCGCAATACTTTCGCAAGAACGCCTGTCTACTCTGGAGACGAATGAAGAAGCTAATTACACGACAACCTCAAAACTTATAAGGAGTCATTATGAAAAACGATTATAAAAAGTTCTGGGTAACACAGTCTGGTGATAGAATCGCCTATGTGGAAATGTCAGACGCACACATCGTAAATACATATAGAATGGTTATGCGAAATTTGAGTCTGTGGGGGCTTTTTGCTCAAAAAGAGAGCCCTAATACCGCAGAAGCATTACACGCACTAGAAACCGAGATAAACAAGCGTGGCATTCAATTCTTACTTTCATGAAAGAGTTAACAATGGAAGATGTTCAAAAGATTAAACACTGGCTGAGTAAACAAAAAACATTCGGCAACTATTGTATTTTATTACCAGATGATGCGGAGAAACCAAATGACGATGAAATCAGAAGATACAGAGAAATTATTGCGCGAAGAATTACAGGCGGCAAATGATTCTATTATAGAAATCTTAGAGTCTTATATGGAAGTCTTAGAAATCTTCCAAAAGACTATGGAACGCGATGTAATATCTAACCGTATAAAGATTATGGCAACTTCTTTGTGTTCAGCAAGGAAGTTAAGATGGGGCAATATGCTTCAGGAACTAAAAGACTTAAGAGGTGAATAAATGAAAAAACTTTTAATAGCACTTTTATTGTTAACGACACCAGCTTATGCGGTGCACCCAACACCAGCGCAGGTGTATCAAAACGGCTACCGCTCTGGCTACGATAATGGCAAGCAGGACGCATACAATAGCGTGGCAAGAACATCTTTTATTATTATTGGTGTCGTTCTTGTGGGAACTGTCATATACGAACTGGGCAGAGAATCTCGCTGGACAGCAAATCAGAACGGTATAACCTATAGGTTTTAATATGCGCTGGGAAGACAAAACACTTGAACAATTCGAAAAAGACATCAGACTTATGGTTGAAGGACTTTCAAACAAAAAGGAAATAAAATATGTCAGACCTAAAACGCGAATTTCAGGCACACAACCCAAGAGTGTGCTACATCGACCATAAGTATCTGGACGGAGGCCGTATAGGCTTCTCATATATCTTCACCCATGGCGGTAACGTTTATGGCGGAGTATTGGTCTATAAGACTATCAACGGTCAAGTAGACTGGTATGGCGGGTCGGAAATGTACGACTCTTGGTCAACAGTAAAACAAAGGACAAGATAATGTTTAATCTAAACAAATCTACTGAAAACGACAAAAGATTCTTATGCTACGGTATCAGCGGCAGACTTGATACTTTCAAGTTTGGTGCGGATTGGTTAGCAAGCACTTGGCGTTGTATCGATATCGATATCTTTATCGGCTTCTTTACAATCTATTTCTTGCGTCTTAAAAAGGACAAACATACAGGAGTTGAACATGAAAATCATAAAAGAACCAAACGGACAACTAAAGTTCGTGTTCGCAGAGGTAGAAAAACAAGCAAAAATAATTCAAGAAAGGATAAATAATGAAAAGCATAATTCTCGGTAGCAATCAGGGGTGCCAAAAGTGTGCTATGCTTAAGGCTATGAACCCAGATGTCGAATCTATTCTTATGGACCCACAAGACCTTGTGCCATTCGCGGCGAAGTTGGGCATCTCTTCTTTGCCAATAGTCGTAAGTGTTGGCGAACCACACGAACTAAGCAAAATACTAGAATTAAAATAAAATAGTATATTTGTTCTTGACTTATTCGCTTTTTATGATAATATTTGACTAACAAAAGGAATCGACAATGTCAAATGGTTTAGAGCCTTGGATACCATATATGGGCAATAAGTCCCGTCTTTTGGGCAACTTACACGCATTATTACATCAGCTGGATTTGCCAGAAAGCGATTCGTTCGTCGATTTGTTTTGTGGTGGCGGGTCTGTTGGTTATTCGATGGCACCCTTCTACAAAAATATCATAATGAATGATTTGGACTCGGGTATTATGTACCTTCATAAAACGCTTAGAGACCACCCAGAACGCATAGAACTGTTCTCGCAGGTAGAACCTACCAAGGAAGAATTTAACGCGTATAGGCTGGGCATTTCTGACTACGATACATTCATTAGACAAATATACTCATTCTCAACAAATGGCAAGGCATACCTCTGGGGCGAAGAAAGACTCAATACCCGCAAGGAAGACCTGAACCGTCAACGGTCAGAACCAAGAGAAAGAACCCGCCATTTGGAGGACGTTATCTTGATGTATGGCAGGTATCAACCAACAATCTCGCTTGAAAACAAACCATACAATCAAGTGGAAATACCCGCTGACGCGATAGTCTACTGCGACCCGCCTTATAAAGGGACAGCAGATTATTGCGTTGGCGAGTTTGACCATGAAGAGTTTTACGACTGGTGTCGTAATTGTCCAAATATAGTTCTGATTTCAGAATACTATATGCCGGACGACTTCTTCTTGCTGGAAGAATGGGACTTAGCATCCCAGGGCGGCGGCAATAAGAACACTAAAACAGCACGAGAAAAACTTTATTGTAACAAACCAATAAAAAAGTTCTCGTTATTCTAAAACCAAAAGGAATCGAAATGAAAGCAGTATACCATTTGAGAGACTTGGACGATGGTTCTCTGGGTATGGATATAACCCTAAAGGCACCGTCTGGCGATAAAACTTTCTTTACCCGCTCAAGACAAACCCCTGGCACCTTAACCGAACTGTTTAAGTTGGCAAAAAACAACATAGCAACAGTCTTGTGGAAAAACGGCTTGGGTACAGGTCATTTGATTGAATGGGATGAAGACCCTAACGAAATCTCTAACCGTAAAATAGTCGGCTTAGGCACGTATAAAAAACGCGTTGTCGTTACACCTACAGAAGCAGCTGATATGGTCTATGAAGTCCTTAAAGTTGACGGTACTTGGACCGTTATTAAACACGATGCACCGTTAATGACTTGGGATGAAGCTGTAGCAGAATTAAAGAAAAGGATTTAATATGGCAACGAATGTTTTAATCTTTGATGTTATAAAAACCAAAAAATTCGAATACAAATCTCATTACAGAATGTATGACGAAGACAGAAACTTAATCGATGAAGGAGACTATAATTACGTCATGAGAAAACCACGTAAAATGCCAGCCGCTGTGTTGAAATCTAAAATCTGCACAGGCATATGGCAACGCTTGGTGGGCAGACGCCTTATCAAGAAACAAGATAACTTTAGAAGCGAATGCCTCGTTTCTAACGACACAATCAAAAAAGAATTAGATATGGACTTGGACTCACATACCACACCAACAAAAGTTGTTGAAAACTTCACAAAGAAAGTGGAAACAGAATCTAACCCACGTATCTTCCGTGTCGTTCTTGTAAACGGCAACTACACAATCGTTAAAGCAGAAAACCCATACTTGACACGCGAACAGGCAAAAGAAATGCTGTTCTCTAAACAACTGGAGGAAGCATAATGGATGCTTGGGAAGTGTTAATGTATTATTGGAACAATATACCGGCTAACGATTTTTAAGGAGTGAAAAATGACAGATAAAAATTATTTTTTGGAATTGTATGAAGAAGACGTGTCGGCTTACGTTGAAAAAAAGAATGGCTTGAACTACGTCTCGTGGAGCTATGCGTGGAAGGGTATTAAAGAAAAACACCCGACGGCTATATATACGGTCTATGAAAACCCAGACGGCTGGAACTACTTCACAGATGGTAGAACTTGCTGGGTTAAAACAGGCGTTACAATAGACGGCTTAGAACATATTGAATACTTGCCTGTTATGGACTACCGCAACAAAGCAATTCCATTGGAAAGAGTTACGTCTTTTGATGTAAATACAGCGATTCAACGTTCTCTGACAAAAGCATGTGCTAGACACGGTTATGGCTTGAAAGTCTACGCAGGTGAAGATGTTGAAGCTGCGACAAAAGAATCTCAGGGACCTATGACTGACGCTCAACGCGAAGAATTAGTCTCTCTGGGAGTAGATTTGGAACAGCTGTG
>Ga0247609_10005122_pt1 | contig 12938 bp, 13 predicted proteins | sample 172DNAGHGlowgp2_FD_193487 | JGI IMG/M metagenome (GOLD analysis project Ga0247609, IMG submission 193487) | Sheep rumen microbial communities from Palmerston North, Manawatu-Wanganui, New Zealand - 1728 DNA GHGlow gp2 | ecosystem: Host-associated > Mammals > Digestive system > Stomach > Rumen ...
TTATGAAAATATAACATTTTTAACTTTCGTATACGCGAAAAACGACCAAAATCGCCATTTCTGCATACCCTGTCACCTTTGCTTCATTCAGATAGTTTCTATGGCTCATTGAGACTATCCCTACGACTTGTTCAGATAATCCCTATACCCCCTAAGGGATTATCTGAATGACTTTAAGAGACTATCTGAATAACTCATTAAGACTATCTCTTTGTTTCCCCAACAGGGAGCACGCCGCTTTTCAACCAGTAAGGCGGGTGTAAAACTCGGTTACGGGCGGGCGGGCGCAATAATGCGGCCTCCCGCCCGCAATAATAAGCACGGCCGCCCACATTAATTCGGGCGGCCGCCCGAATCTGCTTACCCTACGTCTCGCTCCCTTTTACATAGGCTCTTTCTCCCTGTTTGCACGGCACTCTTTCCCTTCAGCCTCCCCGCACTAAAATGCAATACTCCGAATGAAATTTCAAATACTCCAAAAGTATTTTCGATTACTCCGAAAGTATTGACCACCTTCTCTGCTAACCGTCACTCTCCTACCGGCTGAACGGCGCTCTGCTCCCTGCTGTACTGCCGACAGCCGGTAAGGTGAATGCTGAGGACGAAGGGATGTCACACGCAATTATTGGCCAATTAACAATCTTTATCATTAAAAATTTGCGATTCTCAATTACTAATGTTATCTTCCGCCCAAAACATAAAAATATGAGCATAAGAAAAAATCAATTACACAGAGACAGTCCAGGAATCGGCGATCACAATGACCTCTTTGATTCAGGAGAGAAGAAGTTCGAGTACAAGGAACCCAAAACTTGGACCATCATCTCAGCACTGAACAGGATCCTCGAACAGGCAGAGGATTCCAAACTTTCAGATGCCTTCTGGGAGTCGTGCAAAGCCCCGTTGGCATTCTTAAACAAGAAACTGGGGCTGACAAACATTCAGATAGTCGTGCTGGCTATCTTGCTTGAGGCAGGTGAACCTGTTTCCTGGAAGGGCATAGCTGGCTATCTCAACTGTACTCGGCTCTCTATTATGGTCTATTCTGAAGAAGTAGAAGAACTTGTAACCCGTCGTTGGATTATTCGCAGGAGTGTACAAGATATTGGTGTTACTTCCGATGGTTTTGCTTTTGCAAGTGGCGTACTTACAGCCTTTCAGCACAACACGACATTCATTCCTGAAAAACTCGACGGTCTTACCGAGCAGGAATTTGTTGACAAATTGGAGAGCCGTATAGATATGAATATGGACGATCATAACGTCAGCTTCGAAGATGATGAAGAATGGATGCTTCAGTTGGTCAAGGCTAATCCTAACCTCCCGCTTTGTCGCGAAGTCCTGAGATTCGATGACATACACGTACAATCGCTTCTGCTCATGATAGTCTATGACTATGCTCAATGGGAGGGTTCAGACGATGAGGGCCTCCAGTTTGATACCATCAGCGGCCTTTATCCATGTGAGTTCGCGTGCGATGGTATGCGTCGCAAATTGAGAGACGGTTCTCATCCTCTTATACAGTGCGGCTATATCGAACATAAGTGTGAGGATGGTCTGTCAAATTCTGAGCAGTATATGCTTACACGAACGGCAAAGGCAGAGTTGCTTCCCAACTACCAACCCAGCAGGACAAAATGCTGTCGACGTGTTCCAAGCGGGAGGTTTCTGAAAAGTCATACAGCCATTAAGGAGAAGTCCTTGTTCTTCAATGCCACAGAGCAACAGCAGATAGATCGCCTTGCCAGTCTGCTTAGCACGGACAACCTGCCCTCCATCCAGCAACGCCTTGAAGAGCAAGGAATGCGCAAAGGCTTTGCTTGTCTGTTCTATGGCGCACCAGGTACAGGTAAGACAGAGACCGTACTGCAAATAGCCCGTCAAACTGGTCGCGACCTGATGCAAGTGGATATCGCTGGACTTCGCGACAAGTGGGTAGGCGAGAGCGAGAAGAACATCAAGGAGGTCTTTGCCCGCTATCGTAAGGTTTGCAAAAGCTGTGAGGTGATGCCCATCCTCTTCTTCAACGAAGCAGATGCCATCATCAATAAGCGAACAGAGCATGTGGAGCACTCTGTTGATAAGATGGACAACGCCATGCAGAACATTATCCTACAGGAGATAGAAGACCTTGATGGCATCCTCATTGCCACCACCAATCTGACGAGTAATCTCGACAAAGCTTTTGAGCGTCGTTTCCTCTACAAGGTTGAGTTCCACAAGCCCAATACTGATGTGAATACGAAGATATGGCATTCTATGTTGACGGACATCACAGAAGACGACGCTCGTCAGCTTGCCTCTCACTTCGACTTCTCAGGTGGCCAGATTGAGAACATTGCTCGCAAGCGCACTGTTGACTACATCCTTTCAGGCAAGTTTGCCTCATTGGATGAAATCGAGGGCTATTGTCGCGCAGAACTTCTGAACGGCAAAGAGCACAGAACTATTGGCTTTCTCTCGTAGAAGTGAATCAAATATAACAAATCTCAACGATAAATGAAGAAAAATCAATCAGAAGCGAGTGAAATTGAAGGAAAAGAGGCGTTTTTGCATTATTTAAGAGAAAAAACTTGTAATTCTCGCCTTTTGTTCTTATCTTTGGCATTGTGATGGAAAATCCGTCATAGACATGACATAGGAAGTGAATATGCTCACATTCTTTTAGTGATGTTGTGATTACTGACCTAAATGTAACTTAATTATGCTACGATTGTCTGATGAAATCAAAGTAAAGGATATCAATAATAGGTATGTCAAACTATGTCGTAATGTTATGTGGTTAATTAAAAGAAACCACGAAACTGTTTTGTGTAACCCCAGCCAAAATTCTGAACTTGATAAAATATATGAAAGGAATTATATGCTAACATTTGCATATTTAATGGGGCAGAAAAGTGGGGGGACACAATCAACATATGAATTCTTATCTCAAAAACTTGTAAATGGTGAAGTAAATAAATACATCTATTTAGATTCAGGCGATGAGGCATTTGAATCCAGAAATCAACTTAAACCAGGAAGAGAATATTTCTGCCCTGATTTTTTAATTCATTCATCTCACGACAATCCTGGTGAGAACTATGAAGGTCAATATATGATAATGGAGGCAAAAACCACATCAAAATTAGAACAAAAAGATTTTGATTGGGACTTATTTAAACTTAACTTATATATTGAAAAATTGAACTTTGATACCGCTATCTTCTTAATTATTAATACTCCCCATACGGAAATAACGACAATGGTTAGTAATTATAATCATTGGCATTCTAAGAAATTGGATCCGACAGAACAGAATGTTCATAATAATGTCGTGCCTCATATTTTTTTTCTTATACAAGAGAATGTTAAAGGTCAACCGAAGATTTATGAATTGTTAGTATAATGTTAGGATTATAATATGGCACAAGAGGTAATAAAAGATATTTTGTTTGACTATTACAAATGGCCTGAAGATGATTTTTCTAGGAGCATGCCTGGAATAGCATTTGATTCAGATAATGTTATAGAACATTTGAAGGGCTTTTTCAAATCGCTTGAAGAAGTAGAAGATGACTATTACGTCTTTGATTTGGATGAGAAGAAATTGAAAGAATTGTCTCCACGTGCAAAAACAAAAGCATTGAAACATACGGAAAGGGTATTTGCCTATGAATTGTATCATCAATGGTCAGGTAGAATATGTAAACCGGATGGATGGATGATAAATGCAGAATTATTCAAACATTTGATTTGGTTCTATCCCCAAAAGACAAATGAAACTGAAGCCAAAATCAGCGATCAATCCTATCCTGATATGGTTTTGCACAGAGGACAACAAAAAGATGACCAAATGATTGTTTGTGAAATAAAGAGAGATTATAGGGTAAAGAAAGATATTGTAGATGATTTGATTAGATTATACAGATTTACGAGAAGGGATAATCAACAGAATTCCTTTAGAGCATATCATTGTGGTATCTTTTTAGCAGTCAATGCTAAGATGAAGGCAATCACAGACAACATTATTTACCATTATTATGAGTTAGAAAAAACTATGGATTTTAACTCCGTAGATAATATCATATGTATAGCTAGTAATGTTAATACAATAGTTTTTCAATCTTTAGGGGAAATTGTTAGACAACTTAAGAGGCAAGGCTTTTTGGCAAAGAGTCCTATTCCTCAATTAAAGGGTCAGCCAAAGAAAAGAAATCAAGCAAAATCGAAATAAGTTATGTTTTGTACTAAGTGTGGATTTGAGATAAAGGATGGATATAAGTTCTGTCCGAAGTGTGGGACTCCTGCGTTTGTTGAGAAGGAGGAACCAAAGGGTGAGGTGAAGAAAGAAGAAGTTGTTGAGGTTGCTAAGGAAACAAATGCCTCATCAGCAGTATCAGAACCTGTGGTTAAGCCGACAGAGAAAGAAAAGAAGACGGCAAAGGCAAATACTGCATCCAAATCCAAGAAGAAAGAAGCAGATTCTACGCTACATGATGTGACTATTCATGATCTATCAATAGATGATGAACTAGATATAGAAGGCGTGAAGAAGAAGGCTGACAAAGGCGATAAAGAAGCAATGCTCAGACAGGCCTTTAGATATGAGATGGGTATAGGTGTGGATAAGGATTTAGAGAAAGCCGAGGAATTATATAACAAGGTTGGAGGAAAAAGTGCTTTATTTTCCCTTGAGAACAGTAATTCAAATTGTATTTTGTCTGATTCTTATTATGGGTTTGCAGTGCCAAATAACAAAGAGAAGACAAATAATGGTTTCTATTTCAAAACATTACCTTTTGTCAAAGACCTTATAGTTGATTATGCCAATAAGGTAAATACGGCTAAATCTAAAGGAGATGTAGCCAAAAATGAATTAAAGAAGATCCAAAATGAATTCATAAGTAATATTCTTGAGTTGAGAGACCGATATCCAGAATACCTGTTTGTCAATTATGAAGATAATATAAGTAAAGAAGAAGCTACTCATATATTTGATGTAATAAAGAAGAATGCATCAAATCGTTTTACTTTGTCTTGGTTGCCTTCTCTTTTCTCTTTCTCTGATTATGTTGGTGGAAATCGGATTGAGACACCAAACATTTTCAGTATGGACTACCATTCTGATAATAATATGGCTTATTGTGAGGAAATTGATGATAACCTTTTGTTGCCAGAATATAATAAGTCTGTTATACTACAGATAATGTTTAATATTATGTTGCAACTTCCAATCAAGAAATCACATTTCACCTTTTTGTGTGATTCATATGAAGATGTGGGGCTTTTTTTGAATAATATTGATTCTTCAGTTTATGATATTGTTTGTTCTGATGAAGAATTTGAGTGTTTTTCTAAAAGATTGGAAAAAAGAAACCGTGAGATCATCAAGAAATACGGTGTATACCAAGATTTTTGTGAAAAGAATAAGGAGATTCCTATCCCATATGAATTTATCTTTGATTTGAGTTCTGGATTTTATGAAGTAAAATATGGAAAGGCTATTGGAGTTTATTATATAGAGTATACAAAAGAGTATGGATCTCGTCAATATTATAAAAGATGGATATTAAATACCCAAAAGAACGAATTGTATTCTGACAATCCTATTTTCTATGGGAAATATTTGATACAGAATGGTTTTTATTTAGGCAATCATTATTGCCAGCAACCACCAGCGCCAGAAATTGAACAATTAAAACAATTGAATTCAATTGAAAAGAAAGTTAATTCTGAAGATTTGACTTTCAGAGATTGGATGTATTGCGATGATGTCTATACTCGTGTAACTGAAGGAGAAGGAGAATACGAAGCGGTATTGCAAGTTGGGCCTCATCCAGAAAACAAATCGCTTAATTTTGACACATACAATTATGATGAAAACTTAGGAATCACTTGTTACGATTTTAAAAAGTGGGTAGGATATAATGAGTTTTCTGCCGAGGATTGTATTTCAGATACACGTTTTAATTGTGGAATCTTTGTTTTAAAAGCATTCCCTACTGAAAAAGAGGCATTGTCATATGTCAATGATAAAAATACCTTAAGAATAAAGCCAAAGATAATAAAATCTGTTTCCCAAAGAATCCGATTATTGCCTTATAATATTCAATCTGAACCTAATACATTAGGAATAGCCTTATATGTTCCATCTTATGTTATTTTGAAACAAGAATACAAGGATGACCTTATGTTCTATTTTGAAGAAATAGGTATATCGAAGAGTGTTTCTGAACAATTAATTGAATATATTTCTATAGGATATCATGGATTGGTTTTGAAAAAAGTAGAAAAAGTGTCACCTTATGTAATAAGGAACTATACTGTTTCTAATAATAGTATTGCTATTCTTGATGATAACAAATTAGGTGGAAAAGGCTTCTTCTTTCCTGATATAATTAATAATAAATATCAGGTTACAACAAACATTTGGGGTGCGCAAAAGAATTATAACGAAGTTCTTGAGTTGTGTCAAAAAAATATATGTGAGATTGAAAAGGAACTCGTTAATCGTGCACATAAAAAATGGGGCGATGATTTTGCCTACAACCATCTTATTTTCTCAGATGATCCATTGGACGTATGTAGGCTTGTTGTTAGAAAGGTAAAGCATTACAAACTCCCAATAATGAGATATGACAAGCAAAAATATAATGGAATCATTAATTGTACTCCTATCACTGAAAACAAAGTGTTATATGAGGCTTGTATTGACTATATTAATAAGGAAGCAGAGGCAAAGGAAGAAATGAAAGTACAGAATTTGGACTTTGGTTCTGCTGCTGAGAACAAATATGAGACAGATTTGTCAACGATGATTATTCCTGTAGGTAAGGCAGAATCAAAAGATGCTGATTTCCGTATGGATTTGGTGAGCCATGTTCATTCGTTTATCATTGGTCAGTCTGGTTCTGGTAAGTCAGTGTTTCTACATAATATAATAGGTGGTGCGATGCTGAAGTATGCGCCAGAAGATTTGCAACTTTATCTGCTTGATTTCAAACTTGGTGGTGTGGAGTTTAATCGCTATCAAGGGGCTAAGCATGTAAAGGCTCTGTTAGTGGATAATTCAGATCCACAGGTAACATTAGAGATCCTTAGAGAACTTCGTAATAGCATGACTGAACGAGGAAAACTTCTTCGTAGTGCTGGTGTGAACAATATCGGAGAATACAATAAACTGCATCAAGAGGACAGGATGCCTCACGTGTTGGTTGTGGCTGATGAGTGTCATGAGATGTTCAAGGCTGATGACTCAATCCCTCGACAGGTGAGAAATGAGATTTCTGATATAGTGATCAAGATTGCCAAAGAGGGTCGTAGTCAGGGCGTTCATCTGGTATTCGCAACGCAGACATTGTCTGGTACTGAGATATCGAGTGAGATTATCAACAACGTGAGTGACTTCTATCTGTTGAAGTGTGCCCAGACGGATTCAGAGCGGTTGGTGCCCAATAGTTCTGCCATCACATCCGAATTGTCAACGGGTCAGATATACTATCACCATGTGGATGAACAGGTGAAGTTCCAGGCTTACTATACAGACAAGGAGGCTGCAGAGAAACTGATGGCTGCTATTGTTGAGAAGGCCAAAGACCATAAGAGCAATGGTGAGTTCTACTTCAATGGTGCTCAGATGTTCTATTTGGATGATAGTGTGAAAGAACAGATGCAGGCTGTGAAGGGTAAGTCACCTGTAGCTTTCTTGGGTAAGGTTATTGACATCAGCCAGAAGGATTTGTATATCAAATTGAATGAGGATTTCAGTGAGAATGTGCTGTTGTTGGGATTGAACGATCAGGAGCAGGTGACTCGCACAACAATGAATCTGTTCGTATCGCTGATGATGTCTGCCAAGCTGAAACACAAGGATATTGCCTTTAAGGTGATAGACTGTCTGAACAATGAAGAGGGTGAGGTGCATGAACTGATCTTCGATTTGGAGAACGAAGGCTATTGTGAGATTATTGAGCGCAGACAGCGTAGTAAGTTCTTTAAAGAATTGGCACAGAGTGTTCTGGATGGAACAGCAGAAGAAACCATCTTGCTGATATTAGGCCAAGACAGATTCAGAGAGTTAAAGATGGATATGGAATTGGAAGAGAGCAACAATAGTAAATCTTCTGATGATGACGATATGATGAGCATATCGGATGATTTCTTTGGTGATAGCAGTAGTTCTTCAACAAGCGTGAGAACCTATAGAGATGCGATGAACGTTATTCTCGAAAAAGGACCAGACTATGGCGTTCATACCTTGCTGCAGATAGAAAAGGCATCGAACCTGTTGTTTGAGGACTATATCACGCCAAAGGTGGTGTTCCAGAAGTTCAAGCATCTGGTGATACTGAAGTCTGATGAGACAGCAGGTGTGACATTGCATCTGAATGATGACATCCGATTGGAGAAACTGAGTAGCGATTGGGAGCGACTTCGTGCATATTACTATGCAGAGGAAAGTGACAGTTATACGTTGTTCACCCCCTATATGCCCTCGAAATCAAAGGATATTATTAACCTGTTAAAAACGATATAAGATATGGCACAAGAAGTAGGTGTAAGAAGTGTACAGGACTTAAAACAGTTCGGTAGTGACTTGAAGCGATTGAGTGAGCAATTGTCTAATGCTTTCCATGCAGCAGAGAAGAAAATGAATCACGTATGTGAAGGATGGAATGATACTTCTAATCAGAAGTTTATGACAGCATTCGAAAAGGATGCCAAACATATAGACGAGATTGCTAATCGTATGGTAGAGTATGCCAAGTTTATTGGCAAGAGTGCAGAAATATTGGAGATGTACCGCAGCAATAGAATCTGATAGGTTATGGCAGAAGATGCAAAAGTCTCTCAAGTCAGTGAGTTGACTGCATATGCTGGGAAGATGCAGGGCTTCATGGAATCTGTATCGGGGAACTGTACGGCTCTGAACAATTTGATGGTTCAGAAGCTAGACGGGCTTCGTAAGAAGTTGAAAAAGGCAGAAGAGATGGAGGCTGAGGCTGTAGTAGAGTATAATGCGTTGATAGATGCAATGGCGAGGACTGCCAATGATGATGTGCAGGGAAGAAGAGCATTGTTGGCTCAGAAATCGTATCTCGAGAATAAGAAGAATAAGGCCAAGAGAATGCGAGAAATCGTTGCTGCTCAAGTAAACGTGGCTCAAGGTGCGACTGGTGCTATCATTGACGGAACAAAACTCTTTCAGAACAAAACTAAAGAGAACGTTGATAAAGGAAGGCAAGTCCTAAAGAAGTCAGTTGCTCAATTAGAACAGTATAACGAAACGAAGAAGAAGATATGAATCCGATTAGTATACTGAATAATGACATGTCAACTTTCATGATGGCAACGAAGAAACTCTTCGAGGCCTGGAATGATAAGGTGGCAGAAGGTTTTAAGAATCATTGCGTGGATCAGATTCAACGAGACTGGAACGCCTATTTGCAGGAGATGAATATTAGGATGAATATATTCATGAAGGCTGAGAAGACGATAGATGATGAGATTGCAAAGTATGAACGAGAATATAAAAGGAGATAGTGCTATATGAAAGAGTGTCCAAAGTGTAAACATGTCTTAGAAGACAGTTGTGATTTCTGCCCATATTGTGGACAGTCACTTGCAAATGTAGGGAAAACCGAAGAAATTAAAGACTCTTCAGAAGATTCGCCTTTAAGGATTATCAATTCAGAGACAATATCTGGAACTGAAAAGAAAGAAGGCAAAAAGGAAGAAAAGGAAACTCCGCTTACAGAAAGTGAAGCAAAAAAAGGTAAAATGATAAGAACCATTGACATTTACCTTGGTTGGACTTTGATTATCCTTCCTTTTATGTTTCACGGTTTTTCTTTCGGCTTCTTTTGGTATCTGCTAATAGCAGGTGTTGCTTTCTTAACACTAATATGTCATGTTAACGAGATGAAAACGACAACAGATAAGGATGGAACAATTGGATTTTTAGTTATAATGATAATAGCAGGGATTTTTATGTTTATATGGGGACCACTTAATCCCAATTATTCATAGAAATAAGCAATAAAAAGTCAAGATTATGAGAAAGTGTATTAATTGTGGTAAAGAACTAAATGATAATATGTCATTTTGTCCTGAGTATGGAACTGCTCAAAAGGTCGTTTGTCTATTGTTATTGCTTTAATAGTTATGAGTGCTACTCTTTTTAGTTTTATTTAATCTTACAAAAATATGAAAGAATGTATTAACTGCAAAGCTCAACTCGAAGATGATGAGTTATTTTGTCATGAGTGTGGAACTAAACAAGAGATAGAAGAGGTCGAGGCTCAGGTTGGGGTACCCCAAGAGCCAGAAGGAAAGAAGTGTGTTCATTGTGGTGAAACCATAGAGGCAGATAGTACATTCTGTCCTTTCTGTGGAAAGCCTCAAGATGTAGAGGGCGTGGAAGATGAGCAAAATGAGGAAATTCAGCAAGATACCACTGAACAGCCCAAGCAGTCTGAACAACCTGAAGAGCCTGAGAAACCTCAGGAGCCTGAGGTAGAAGAACAACCATCGTATGAATGGGAAGAAGAAACTAGTTCCAAGAAATGGCTTTGGATATTGTTGGCTCTATTGGTTGCTGGCGGAATTGGAGCTTGGTATTACCTGAGTGACGGGGGTGCATCTGGAGATAAAAAGCAAATAGAAGCTACCGCTTTAGATTCAACCCCTGTGATGGACACATCTGAAGTATATAATGATGTAGTACCTTCGAGTCCATTGGCATTTCTTGAGGAATTCTATAAAGGTAATTATGAAGATGGTGAGTATATCAAACAACATGTAACTGCAAATGTGCTGAATAAGTTGAAACGAGACTATGATTATGATTGTCCTTCGAATGACTGTTTGGCAGTGTGGGTGTTCTCTGCATATCCTCCAGGTTCTGACCTGTATTTGGAAGAAGGGCCAATCATCACTAAGTCAAAAGAAGGAGAGAAGTATAGTGTGTATTACAGTTACTATTCCCAAGGCCAGAGTGGAAAGATATATAAACCAAGGGGATTGTTAGTATCGGTTGCTGAGATAGATGGTAAGTATCTGATATCCGATTACGAGTTGGTAATGCCTGATGTCGTACAGAATCCAAGTGACTTGGCGGATGGAGGTAACGGACAATACTATATGCATGATGGATTTATGTATTTACACATTGTAAAAGATGGACCAGACATTGAAGCTGACTTTAATTTTAGAGACGGAACTTATGTTTCAGCTACATACGAATTCTCCTGTAGATTAGATGAGGAGAAAAAGTTTAGCGCTAGTGTACATAAGACGAATGGGGAAGGTGCAGGAAAGATTGAAGGATTGTTGGAAAACGATGTTTTGAAAGTGGATGTTGAAGTCCATAATAAATATAGTGGTACGTATGAGTTTAAACTGGAATGATGAAGAGCACAGAGAAAATTTGGACGGATGAATTTGGCGGTATATATACTGCCGACAAAAAGCGGCTGTTGCGAGTGCCGGATGTGATACGGTATCGGATTGTGGAGGGATGTGAAGATCTGGATGAACACGCCTTTGAAGACTGTAAGGTGTTGGAAAGCCTCTACATGCCGTTGTCGTATACTGAAGAGGCTATCAATAGGACAGCCGAATTAATGCCTGAAAGCATGGGTAACTTTTGCGTATGGGATAGGCCATACGTGGAAGAGATTTACGACGTGAATGAATTTTGGTATGACGAGACGAAAACCAGGATGGATGAATATGGTGTCGTGTATGCTAACGAAGGACGGCGGCTGATTATGGCAACAAGGCCGGAACTGATAGGTAAGGATTATTTTGTTCCTGATGGCGTGTTGACCATTTGCGACGGAGCATTTGGTTTCTGTAGGGATTATTTGGCATTGTCTGTTCCTTGGAGCATCAAGGTGATTGGTGACTATATCTTTGGTGGAGAAAGTGGTAAAATTGTAATACGCGGCCAATATGGAAATGAATAACCGCTTGGATTATAAGAAGAACTTTGCCTGTATTGGCAAGGGGGTTATTGATGTCAAGAAAGTGAGGGTTTATCATCGTTTCTGGGGGAGACTGCTGCCTGCCAGAATAAAACTCAACTGGAATGATGAAGACGCAATGCCCTTCGTGCTGTATTGGGACGAGAAAAGAAGGATTGTTTTCGGTTCCTCAGACGAAAGGCAGCCAGACCTCTTTACCAAAATTGAGCTGATACGTTTTCATTATCCAGACATTTGTTTTATGGGGAGACTATGGAAAGATCGCAAGTTTATTGTGCTCGATAATTTCTATGATAGAAACATAATGTCTTTAGATACTTATATCAGTGATTTTTTGGAAATTGCCAGTCATTATGTAGAGGGTATCGATGATTATAATTTATTATTCAAAGAATCCGAATGGTGTGATGATATCTATATGGACTCTATAAAGAATGTACATGATAAATGTCTGTCAAGACACATACGTAATAATTGTTTTATGAATAGTGGGACACATAAACTTAAGCGTCCACAGAAGAAATTGCAAGATTCTTCGGCCTAAAGGTGCGAAGTGTAGCAGCATTCCGCAAGTTCATTAAGGCTTGCGGAATCTTATGATTTCAGAGGGCGGTTTTACTTTTATTAAGCCACACAATGAAAAAGTAATTCGATTTTTTGCGAATTTGTGGATTATTTATTATCTTTGCACCCAAACATAAAAGAGAAAACAGCAAACAATATGATGTCGTCTATGTTGATTCATCCGGGCGAGATGATAAAAGATGAGATTGTAGCACGTGGCCTTACTCAGAAAGATTTGGCCCAGCAGATGGGTGTGTCCTATACTGTGTTTAACGAGGTACTGAATGGCAAACGTCCTGTAACAACAGAATATGCTTTGTTGCTGGAGGCTGCGCTTGGTACAGATGCAAACATTTGGATAGGTCTGCAGGCAGATTACAATATGCAGAAAATGAAGCAGGACCG
>Ga0247609_10005125_pt1 | contig 12936 bp, 8 predicted proteins | sample 172DNAGHGlowgp2_FD_193487 | JGI IMG/M metagenome (GOLD analysis project Ga0247609, IMG submission 193487) | Sheep rumen microbial communities from Palmerston North, Manawatu-Wanganui, New Zealand - 1728 DNA GHGlow gp2 | ecosystem: Host-associated > Mammals > Digestive system > Stomach > Rumen ...
TTGTATCGCGGTAAGCCCGCCACCGACTATAACCACAACATGGACCAATTTGCCATCGAGATGGTGCGCCGCTGGTATGACTACTGGCGCGAACGTCCCGGAACAGGAACGCGCGTGTCGTCGGGTGGCGTGAAGATTGTTTTCTCGGACACCAATACCCACCATCGCGGTGAGTCGAACTACCGCATGAGTGGTGTGACCGATGCCATGCGTATTCCCAAAGATGCCTTCTTTGCCCATCAGGTGATGTGGTCGGGTTGGGTGGAACCGGAAGAGGCGAAAACCTATATCGTTGGCCATTGGAACTACGAAACCTCAAACCTCAAACCTCAAGCTTCAAACCTCAAAAAGCCTGTTTACGTCGTTTCTACTGGCGACGAGGTGGAGCTGTTCCTGAACGGCAAGAGTCTGGGTAAGGGCCGTCGGAGCTACCGCTATCTGTTTACCTTCGACGATGTTCCCTTCGTGCCGGGCAAGTTGGAAGCGGTGGCTAACGATGGCAGCCGCTATCAGTTGGAGACTGCCGGCGAACCCTACCAGCTGAAACTCACCGCCATCGAGAATCCCGAGGGTACGAAGGCCGATGGTGCCGACATGGTGCTGTTCCAGGTCGAGGTGCTCGACAAGCAGGGACGGCGCTGTCCGCTGGACGACCGCATGATACACTTCGAATTGTGGGGCGAGGGCAAATGGATTGGCGGCATTGGTACGCGTAATAACAAGGAGATGCAGCGCCCGGACGACAACCGTCCTGTGGGCTTGCTGGATGCTGCTGCCACGAAGAACGTCTCCGACAATTATGTGGGCGCGATGAATCTGCCTGTGGAGTGTGGCGTGAACCGCGTGCTGGTTCGTACCACACCGAATGCTGGCGACATCAACGTCTCGGCCTATGCGGAGGGTGTGAAGCCGGCGTATATCAAAGTGGAAAGTGGAAAGGTGAAAGTTGAAAGTTACTTGCCACAGATGACGTTGAAGGGACATCTGGATCGTGGTGAGACTCCGCTTTCGCCATCGTATGCGGAACAGGCTCAGGGTGTGAAGATTGTATCTGCCAAGGCGGGCTTCGACTCACAGCACGCCTCTCGGAGTTTCGATGACAACGAACTGTCGGAATGGAAAAACGATGGACGACTTGCTACGGGGTGGATTACCTATAAACTCGAACGCAAGGCCGTCGTCGACGACATTTGCCTGAAACTCACCGGCTGGCGTCTGCGCAGTTATCCCTTGGAGATTTTCGCTGGCAAGACGCTGATTTGGAGCGGCGAGACGGAGCGCAGTTTGGGTTACATCCATCTGACGCCCAACCAGCGCATTGCGACCGACGAGATTACCATCCGACTGAAGGGGGCCGGCAAGGATAAGGATGCCTTTGGCGGTATTGTTGAGGTGGCCGAACCGGCTGCCGGTGAACTGGACCTCTTCAAGGCCAAGAATGGTGGCGAGACGAAGAACGAGTTGCGCATCGTCGAGATAGAATTCATAGAAAAAGGGGTGGAGGTCATGCTGAACAAGGCCGCCAAGCAGCCATTTGCGTATAGCATGGCCGTTCCTGACGGCAACTACCGCGTCACCGTGACGCTGGGCAACCAGAAACAGGCTGGGCAGACGGTGGTCCGTGCAGAGAGTCGCAGACATTTCTCCGACATGATAGCTACCAAGAAGGGCAAGGAGGAAACGGTGAGTTTCGTGGTCAACAAGCACTCGCCACGCATCGACCAGCATGCCAATGTCAAGCTGAAACCCCGCGAGTGGAGCTACAAGAACTGGGACGACTCGCTGAACATCTCGTTCTGTGGTCCGGCACCAGCCGTGAAGAGCATTCGCATAGAGCCTGACACCCAGGCAACGACGGTGTTCCTGTGCGGTAACAGTACCGTTGTCGATCAGGAGGACGAGCCATGGGCTTCGTGGGGACAGATGATTACGCGGTGGTTCGATGACCAGGTGGTTGTAGCCAACTTTGCCGAGAGCGGACTATCGTGTACATCGTTCCTGGCGCAACAGCGGTTGGACAAGATTCTGACGCAACTGCGCAAGGGCGACTACGTCATTGTGGAATTCGGCCATAACGATGAGAAAGAGAAAAAGGCTGGCGACGGAGCGTGGTATTCCTATTCGCGCAACCTGAAGACTTTTGTCGACCGTGTTCGCGAACGGGGCGGAAACATCATTTTCTGTACGCCCACGGCACGCCGCTTCTTCAACAACGATCATCGGACTATCAAAAACACCCACGGCGACTATCCCGAAGCCATGAAGACTGTCGCCCGTCGCGAAGGTGTGCCCGTCATCGACCTAACCGCCATGTCGACAACGCTTTATGAGACCCTGGGAGAGGAGGGCTCGAAACAGACGTTGGTGCACTATCCCGCCAACTCCTTTGCTGGACAGGACAAACCACTGGCCGACAATACGCATTTCAATCCCTTTGGCGCCTGGCAGATAGCCAAAATGGTGGTCATGGGTCTGAAACAGATGAATTCACCGTTGGCCGATCACCTGCGCCTTGATTGGCAGGACTACGATCCTTCACATCCTGACGACCCAACGCAGTTCGTGTGGTATATGTCTGGATCGGGTAATATTCTAAAACCCGACGGTAACTAATCATGTTCAAAGTTCAATGTTCAAAGTTATATGAAACGTTTTGCATTTAAGATGTACCTGAAGCCAGGTTGTGAGAAAGAGTACGAGCGTCGCCATGCTGCCATTTGGCCTGAGTTGGTGAAGATGATTAAGGACGGTGGTGTCAGTAACTACAGCATCTATTGGGACAAGGATACCAACATTCTGTTCGGTTATCAGGAGTGTGAGGGTGAGGGAAACTCGCAGGATACGGAACACGTAGACCCTATCACGCAGAAGTGGTGGGATATGATGGCCGACATCATGGAAGTGAATCCCGACAATTCGCCAGTCACCGTGCCGTTGCAGGAAGTATTTCACTTAGATTGACAGCATGAGACCGTTCAGCATTCTTTTTGCGCTGGCGCTGAGTCTGACGATAGATGCCCAGCAGACGATTGACCTCAGTGGCACGTGGAAGTTCCGTAGTGAGCGAGAGCAAGGCACGGTGGTGTTGCCAGGCTCGATGTTAACGAACGGCAAGGGCGACCCCGTAAGTGTCCATACGCAATGGACGGGTTCGTTGTACGACTCGAGTTTCTACTTCAATCCCTACATGGAGAAGTACCGCCACGAAGGACAGATGAAGTTTCCGTTCTTCCTGACCCCAGAGCGTCACTATGTGGGCTATGCGTGGTACGAGCGAACCGTTGTCGTCCCCAAGGCATGGAAGAAGCGCCGCGTGGTACTCTTCCTGGAGCGTCCACACATCGAAACCACCGTCAGTGTGAATGGTCGCGAGGTGGGCCACCAGACGTCGCTGTCGGTGCCCCATCAGTACGATGTGACGCCTTATTTGAAATTCGGCAAGGAGAACCGAATCGTCATCCAGGTATACAACGGCATCGAGAATGTCTGCGTGGGCCAGGACTCACACAGCGTTACTGACCAGACGCAAGGTAACTGGAACGGCATCGTGGGACGTATTGAATTGCAGTCGGCGCCGATGATTTGGCGCAAGCGTGTTATTCCTCATCTGGAAGAGGGTACGGTGGATATCGTGGTGAACGATGCCACGTATCATTTCGAGTTAGGAGCCGATACGGTGCTGTGGGATGAATTCCATCCACAACTCTATACACGTACGGTGACGTACGATGGCGTGAAGGTGCCCGTGACCTTCGGACTGCGCACCATCCGCGTTGAAGGTCCGCAGTTGTACATCAACGACCGTCCGATTTTCATGCGCGGTACCGTAGGCAATTGCTGCTTCCCGGAGACGGGCTATCCGCCCACCGATGAGGCTTCGTGGGAGCGCGTGCTAGGACGGTGTAAGGAATATGGCATCAACCATATCCGTTTCCATAGCTATTGTCCCCCCGATGTGGCCTTTACGGTAGCTGACCGCTTGGGGCTTTACCTGCAACCCGAAGGACCCTCGTGGCCCAATCATGGCGTGAAGCTGCGCCGCGGTATGGCAATCGATCAGTACTTGTTGGATGAAGGTCGGCGCATGATTGACACCTATGGCCACCATCCCTCGTTCACAATGATGGCAGCAGGCAACGAACCAGCTGGCGACTGGGTGGCCTACTGTAACGACTGGGTGAAGGAGATGAAGGCCTACGACCCCACGCGTATCTATTGCGGTGCGTCGGTTGGTGGTGGCTGGGCGTGGGACGACGGTTCAGAATACCACGTCAAGGCCGGAGCACGTGGTTTGGACTGGGACAAGCATGCCCCTCACAGCGACGACGATTACTACCAGCAGCTACTCTTCCCGCGTAACTATAAAGGTAGCGAACCCAACAACGAACCTATCGTTGCCCACGAGCAGGGCCAGTGGTGTGCGTTCCCCGACTTCAAGGAGATTCCCCAGTATACGGGTGCCTATAAGGCCCGCAACTTCGAAATTTTCCGCGACCTGTTGGCTGACAATGGTATGGCGTCGCAGGCTGAAAAATTCCTGATGGCCAGCGGTCGACTGCAAACTCTTTGCTATAAGTACGAGATAGAGCGTAACCTGCGCACCAAGGACTATGCCGGATTCCAGTTGTTGGGACTCAACGACTACAGCGGACAAGGTACTGCACTGACGGGTGTGCTTAACGTGCATTGGCGTGAGAAGGGCTATTGTACGAGGGACGACTGGACGCAGTTCTGTAACACCGTCGTGCCGTTGGCGAAGTTCCCCAAGTTTGTCTATACCAACGACGAGACGCTGCAGGTTCCCGTCGAAGTTTACAATGCTTCCGGAGAACCCATGCAACAGGTGAAATGTACCTTCGAGATAGTCGGCGACAGTACGGCCGACATGGGCGAACTATGTACGAAGTCATTGCCTCTAGGTAAGAATATTTCCTTGGGAAAAGTTGAATATGCCCTTTCCACATTCACGCGTCCTATGAAGTTGACGCTGGATGTCAATGTCGTCGGCGACAACGGCCAGGAATATACCAACTCGTGGGATTTCTGGGTCTATCCCAAGGAAATTGGAAATGAGAAAATGGAAATGGGAAATATCTACGAGACGGACACACTCGATGCCGAGGCTCTGCGGGTGTTGGACGAGGGTGGCGATGTGTTGTTAACAGCAGCAGGCCGCGTGCGTTATGGCAATGATGTGCGCCACACCTTCCTGCCTGTATTCTGGAATACGTCGTGGTTTAAGATGCGTCCGCCGCACACCACGGGAGCCTATATCCAAAGCGCCCATCCCGTATTCCGCGATTTTCCTACCGACGACTGGCAAAACCTGAATTGGTGGGAACTGACGAACCGCACACAGGTGATGAATCTGGCGGAGTTTCCCAAGGATTTCCAGCCCGTGGTTCAGCCCATCGATACGTGGCATGTGTCGCGTAAATTGGGCATGCTCATCGAGGTTCGTGTGTTGAAAGGTCGCCTGTTGTTGACGACGATGGATATTCGTAATGACCTGGACCGTCGTCCCGTCGCACGCCAGTTGCGCTATAGCATTCTGCGCTACATGCAGAGCGGCGAATTCCAACCCACGACCGAGGTATCAGTAGAAACCATCCGCCACCTCTTCGAGCGTGAAGCCCCCCGCGTAGACATGTTTACGAAGGAGTCGCCCGATGAGTTGAAGCCCAAGATTGGCGGATAAAGAAGATTATTAATTAGTAATATCCGGATAATGAAAAAGATTTTATTGTTGATGTTGGCCGTGCTGACACTTTCGGCAACGGCAAAACCAAAAGCCAAAAAGAATGTTGAAACATGGCCAGATGGAACAGAAATGGATGCCTGGTTCCAAAATACTGCAAAGGTCGATGTGAACACGCTCGGGCGCCGATATGTGATTACAGATTATGGTGTGATGTTGGGCAGTTCAGAAGTGCAGACTGCCAAGATTCAGGCTGTCATTGACCGTGCCGCCCAAGAGGGTGGGGGAGTAGTGGTTGTTCCCCAGGGTACATTCATGACGGGTGCGCTGTTCTTCCGTCAGGGAACCCATTTGGAGGTTTGCGAGGGTGCTGTGCTGAAAGGCTCTGACCGCATTGCCGACTATCCCATTCTTGTAACACGAATTGAGGGCGAGACATGCAAGTATTTCTCGGCTTTGATTAATGCCGACGGATTGGACGGCTTTACCATTTGCGGCGGTGGTACCATCGATGGTAACGGCCTGCACTTCTGGCAGGAATTCTGGATTCGTCGTCAGTGGAATCCGCAATGTACCAACAAAGATGCCCAGCGTCCGCGCCTGACCTATGTGTCAAACAGCAAGAACGTCACTATTCAGGATGTCCACCTTATCAATTCGCCGTTTTGGACGAACCACGTTTATAAGAGCGACCATGTGCGCTATCTGGACTGCTACATCTTTGCTCCCACGGAGAATATCTTCCCTGCTGATCCCAAGCGTGGCGCACCTTCGTCGGATGCCATCGATATCGACGTTTGCACCGATGTGCTTATCGACGGCTGTTTCATGCATGTTAATGATGACGCCGTTGTGCTCAAAGGCGGCAAGGGTACGTGGGCTGATAAGGACGAGACCAATGGCCCCTGCGAGCGCATTCTGATTCAAAACTGCCGCTACGGTCGCGTACATGGCTGCCTGACATTTGGCTCTGAGTCGTTGCATGACCGTAACGTCATTCTGCGCAACTGCTACAGTGAGCGTGCCGATCGTGTGTTGTGGCTGAAGATGCGTCCCGATACGCCCCAGCATTATGAATATGTGTTGGTGGAGAACGTTACCGGGCATTGCGGACGTCTGCTGTTCATCCACCCTTGGACGCAGTTCTTCAAGCCTGGCGACCGCAAGGACATGCCGCTTTCCCGTTGCAACAACGTCGAGTTCCGCAACGTAAAGGTTGAGGCGAAAAACATGTGGGACGTGAAGACTTCCGACAAATACGAGCTCAAAGACTTTGTCGTCGACGGTCAGCTGATGGATTTCTCGCAATTCTCGGAAGCCACGCCAGAAACCGCTCCGAAGGTTTACCTGTAAAACATGTGAAGACCTGCCTCACCTTGGGCGGGTCTTCTCTTGAACAACAAAAAAGAACGCCGAAGCGTTCTTGATAGTTGCGGAGGCAGGACTCGAACATGCGACCTCCAGGTTATGAGCCTGGCGAGCTACCAACTGCTCCACTCCGCGATATTTTTTTCTAAGCGGCTGCAAAATCAGTGCAAACCGAACGCAGAAAGCTTGCTTTTTGCTGAGGTGAAGCCTGATTTCGCAGAGCTTTTCTTGAAAAGCGCTGCAAAGGTACGACTATTTTTCGAAACTACCAAATTTTTCTATCACTTTTCACAAAAAATAGGTAATTCTGAACTTTTTCTGCAGAAAAATTTGGCGGTTTGCGAAGTATTTTCTAATTTTGCACACGCTATTGGTACTGTGCAGTTTTATAGAAGAGGTATCGATGCGCTGAGAATTATGTCAATTTCTAAAACGAGGCAGAAACTGGTAGACGTTGCTCGACAGTTGTTTGCAAAAAACGGACTTGAAAACACGACGATGAACGATATTGCTCAGGCGTCGGGAAAGGGTCGTCGCACGCTGTATACCTATTTTAAGTCGAAGGAAGATATTTATTTTGCCGTGATAGAAAGTGAGTTGGAACGCTTGTCCGATCAGCTTGACGAGGTAGCCGCCAAGCGTATTCCGCCTCAGGAAAAGATTATTGAGTTGATTTACTTGCACTTGAGCATGATTCGCGAGACGGTGGTGCGCAATGGCAATCTTCGAGCTGAATTCTTCCGTAATATCTGGATGGTCGAGAAGGTGCGCCGAAACTTTGACGATGCTGAGATAGAATTGTTCCGTAAAGTGTTCCGCGAAGGCAAGGAGGACGGTGAGTTCGATATTGACAATGTGGACTTGGTAGCCGACATTACTCACTATTGTATCAAGGGTCTGGAGGTTCCTTACATCTACGGACGTATTGCCCACGGTATGACTGCCGAGGCCACGAAGCCCCAGGTGGCGAAGATTGTGTATAGCGCATTGGGAAAACGCAGGAACTGATGTTGTCCCTCAATATCGAAATATCGAGATAACGAAATATCGAAATAATTAATTATAAAATTAAAAGAAATTATGGGATTATTAGAAGGTAAGACAGCGCTGATTACTGGTGCTGCACGCGGTATCGGAAAAGCTATCGCATTGAAGTATGCCTCTGAGGGCTGTAATATTGCATTCACCGACCTCGAAATCAACGAGGAGACTGAAAAGGAAATCGCTGCCCTAGGTGTGAAGGCAAAGAGTTACGCTTCGAATGCTGCTGACTTTGCTCAGACCGAAGAGGTGGTAGCTGCCGTGAAGGAAGAGTTTGGAAGTATCGATATTCTGGTGAACAACGCCGGTATTACAAAGGACGGCCTGATGCTGCGCATGACTGAGCAGCAGTGGGATGCTGTGATTGCCGTCAACCTGAAGTCGGCCTTCAATTTCGTTCATGCCTGCGTGCCCATCATGATGCGCCAGCGCGGTGGTTCTATCATCAATATGGCTTCTGTTGTAGGTGTTCACGGTAACGCTGGACAGGCAAACTATGCTGCCTCAAAGGCTGGTCTGATTGCTTTGGCTAAGAGTATCGCTCAGGAAATGGGCCCCAAGGGAATTCGTGCCAACGCCATTGCTCCTGGCTTCATCGAGACCGCTATGACTGCTGCTCTGCCCGAGGAGGTTCGTAAGGAGTGGTGCAACAAGATTCCTCTGCGTCGTGGTGGACAGGTCGAGGATATCGCCAATGTGGCTACCTTTCTGGCCAGCGACATGTCGAGCTATGTGAGCGGACAGGTCATCCAGGTTGATGGTGGCATGAACATGTAATCTATGAAAGATTCGGTATTGATATTAAGTGGTGGGGTCGACTCCACCACTTTATTATATGACGAGCAGGAACGTATTGCGCTGGCCGTCTCGTTCGACTATGGCTCAAAACATAATGCTCGGGAGATTCCTTTTGCCCGTATGCATTGTGAACGGTTGGGCATCAAGCATATCACGATTCCCTTGGACTTTATGACAAAGTACTTTGTGAGTTCGCTTTTGGAGGGTGGCGACGAGATTCCAGAGGGCCACTATGCCGACGAGAACATGAAGTCGACGGTGGTGCCATTCCGCAATGGCATTATGCTGTCCATTGCCGTGGGTATTGCCGAGAGCAATGGGCTGAAATATGTGATGATGGCTAATCATGGTGGCGATCATACCATCTACCCTGACTGTCGTCCGGAGTTCGTCGATGCCTTCGACCAGGCTGCTGCGGCAGGCACCTTTGTAAAGGTCCATCTGCGCTCGCCTTATACCAACATCACGAAGGGTGATATAGCCCGTCGTGGCAAGGCGTTAGGTATTGATTATAGCGAGACGTGGTCGTGCTATAAGGGTGGGGAACACCATTGTGGCAAGTGTGGCACATGCGTCGAGCGCCGCGAAGCCTTTGCTGAGGCGGGCATCGACGATACGACGAAGTATGATGTCTGATGTAAGAGGTAAGAGGTGAGATGAGAGGCCTGATGGGTTAGCCGAAAAGCGCCCTGAGGGCTTCTTCTACTTTACGGACAGGCACCAGCTCGATATTGAATTTCTTCCGATTCAGATTGGAGAGGTTATACTTCGGTATGATGATATGACTGAAACCTAACTTTTCGGCCTCGGAGATGCGTTGCTCGATGCGCGATATGGGGCGCACCTCACCACTCAGACCCACTTCACCGGCCATACACCAGCCGCTGTCGATGGGTGTGTCGACATTCGAAGAGAGTACGGCGGCAATGACACTCAGGTCCATCGCCATATCGGTGACGCGCAATCCGCCGGCGATGTTGAGGAAAACGTCTTTCTGCATGAGTTTGAAGCCTACGCGCTTTTCGAGTACGGCCAGCAACATGTTCAGACGGCGCTGGTCGAAACCGGTAGCTGTGCGCTGGGGGGTACCATAGGCGGCTGACGACACCAGGGCCTGTGTCTCGACAAGGAAGGGACGTACGCCCTCGATAGCCGAGGAAATGGCGACGCCCGAGAGTCCGTCGTGTTCTTCTGTCAGGAGCAGTTCCGAGGGATTGCTGACCTGTCGGAGTCCCGTCTGCTGCATCTCGTAGATGCCCAACTCAGAGGTAGAACCGAATCGGTTCTTGATGCTGCGCAGGATGCGATACATGTAGTGCTGGTCGCCCTCGAACTGGATGACGGTATCGACGATGTGTTCCAAAATCTTCGGACCTGCCAGCGTGCCTTCTTTTGTAATATGGCCGATGAGGATGACGGGCACGCCACTGGTTTTGGCAAAACGAAGCAGCGCAGAGGCGCATTCGCGCACCTGGGCGATGGAGCCGGCACTGGACTCGACATCCTCGGTGGAAATGGTTTGTATGGAGTCGACGATGATGAGTTCAGGCTGTACTTCCTTGATGTGGTCGAAGATTGCTTCGAGAGAATTCTCGCAGAGAATCATGAAATTGTCGTTCGCCTGATGGGGGATACGCTCGGCGCGCATCTTCAGTTGATGAGCGCTCTCCTCACCGCTGACGTAGAGGATGCGCTTGTCGGTAAGGTTGAGCATTGTCTGCAACGAGAGCGTCGACTTGCCGATGCCTGGTTCACCACCCAACAGAACGATGGAACCTGGTACGAGACCACCGCCCAGCACGCGGTTCAACTCGGCATCGTGCATGTCGATGCGGGGATCGTCGTGTGCTGAAATCTCCTTGAGTCGAAGCACTTTGTTTTGACGCAACTGGTGCCCTGCAGAAGCCGCTGCCGAAGTGGCAGTAGCCTGCCGGCGTGTGTCAGCAACTTTGATTTCCTTGTATGTGTTCCATTGCCCGCATGCCGGACATTTACCAATCCACTTGCTTGACTCCTGTCCGCAGTTCTCGCAGACGTACATGATCTTATCTTTTGCCATAATTAGTGCAAAAGTACTAAAAATTTTGCAGAACTGCAAATTATTTAGTATTTTTGCAGTCGATTATGAAGAAAACCATTATCATCATGATAACTGGCATGCTGTTAATAGCTGCTTGCCATCAGTCGTACGAGGAAACCAAACGCCAGACACGTATGAGTCGTCAGGAGGCGCAGCGGCTCGATTCTGCTGCGCTGAAGGTGGCCGTGATGCCTACGCTGGACTGCCTGCCATTGTATGTGGCAGAATACTATCAGCTTTTCGACACGTTGCGAGGCGGGGTGCGCTTGAAGTTTTATATGGCTCAGATGGACTGTGACACCGCGTTGGAACGGGGTCGGGTAGAAGGTATCATGACAGACCTGGTACGGGCCAAACGGATGGAGAAACGAGGTCTGAAGTTGCGCTATCCGACTGTGACCAATGCCCATTGGCAGCTTATTGCCAACCGCAATGCCCGCGTGAGACAATTGAAACAACTGGACGACAAAATGGTGGCTATGACGCGTTTTTCGGCTACGGACTTGCTTACCGATCGTGTAATCGATTCGGTGAAGCTGGACAAGGACCGCATCTATAAAGTACAGATTAACGACCTCAGTGTGCGCCTGTTGATGTTGCAGAACAACGAGATGGATGCCTTGTGGTTGATGGAGCCGCAAGCCACTGCTGCCCGGATGATGAAGCATGGTGTGGTGTATGACACCCGTAAGGAGGACCTGCAGCTGGGTGTGATGGCGTTCCGCGAAAAGGAGATGCGCCATCAGGAGCGTGGCCAGCAGTTAGAACTCTTCGTGCAAGCCTACAATCAAGCTTGTGACTCCATCAATAAATACGGGGTGCTGCGCTATCGCGACCTCATTGTGGAGCGTTGTAAGATGAAGGCGAACATGGTGGACTCGTTGCCGAAAGATATAAAATATGTACACGCGCGAGGGCCCCGTGAGCAGGATATTGCGCTGGTCGAGAAGTGGCTGGGTATCAAAAAGACAGAGAAATGAAGTCATTAGATCACTCGTTGGAGCCTGTTTTCAGGCAAATCCGCGAAGGCAATTGTGGAATGGCAATTGCTGAGTTGGAGGTTTATCTGTCGGCATGGCCCGACGGACAGACTACTGATCGCCTGAATGTGCTGAAGGAAGAATACGAGCTGATGGCAGGCTATTGGCGCAAAGGCGTCGACGACCCGCAGCGTCAGGAACAATATCAGCGTTTGCTCCAGCAGGTGTATTTGATTTTTGCTAATATTGCCATGTACCGTCGTCTGCAGGCATCGTCGTTTCTGGTTGCTTTGCATCAGAGTGCACGAAAGCAGGTTCGCGACTGGTCTCTGTCAGCCATTCGTCATGAAATGGAGAATTTCGTCAGCGAAATAGCCATGCTCGAGTTTGAGGCTGAGAACAAGCGAAAGGAGAAAAGTCGGGCACTCTATAAAGCTCACCAGCAACAGGTGAATATGCTGTTCAACTATATCGTCACGTCGCGTATGTGGACGAATAGTGTAGGAAAGGGCTTTACGGAATTATTACTGTCGCCGACCATCGACAATATCGATCAGCAACTCATCGTTTCAGCCATTACCATCTCGCTGATGAGTCAGTTCGATATAGTGAAGTTCCGCTTGTTGACGGATGTCTACCGTCAGGCGACTGACGAGCATGTGCGTCAGCGTGCTTTGGTGGGGTGGGTGTTTTCGCTGGACGATACCATGAGCATCGTCTATCCTGAACAGCAGACCATCGTTGACGATTTGCTGCAGTCGGACGCTGTGTGTCAGGAACTTACCGAATTGCAGATGCAGCTGTTGCTGACGCTGAATGCCGAGAAGGATAACGACATCATACGGAATGAAATCATGCCCGATCTGATGAAGAACGATGCGTTTCAGATTACCCGAAATGGTATTGAGGAGGTCGAGGAAGACCCGTTGGAGGACGTCCTGCACCCTGATGCGTCGGAGCGTCGGATGGAA
>Ga0247609_10005126_pt1 | contig 12935 bp, 11 predicted proteins | sample 172DNAGHGlowgp2_FD_193487 | JGI IMG/M metagenome (GOLD analysis project Ga0247609, IMG submission 193487) | Sheep rumen microbial communities from Palmerston North, Manawatu-Wanganui, New Zealand - 1728 DNA GHGlow gp2 | ecosystem: Host-associated > Mammals > Digestive system > Stomach > Rumen ...
TATGTTTGATCGCCTACTTTAACGCTCTCTATTCTGCCATCTTCACCATAAGTAACAGTATACTCTTGACCATTATATGTAAATTTACCATCAGCCCCAATATTAATTGGTATGCCGTCAATTTCAGTTCTACCAGCTCTAATAGCTGCCAACATTCTTGCATCTGCAGCAGCAGTACTATTTAAATCAGCTTCTCTTTGAATTAAATCAGCTCCACCAAGTTTTTCTCCTTGACCTTCGTTAAAGAACTCTTGAAGTTCTGTAACATTTTTCATAGCATCTATAACATTGCTACTCATTCTACGTAGCATATAATAAACATTCTTCCAAGGTAAAACTTTTTCTTCCCAAGTCTTATATATTCTATCGCCTTGAGTTCCATAAACACACGAAGTGGCTGAAACATTTACACTTTCAGCTACTGCAATATCCATTTCATTGAATATACGATAAAAATCATCGTATAAACCTTCCCAATATTGTAATGTTGCAATCAATTTCTCTGGATTTACGAATTCTGATGTATCTGTTTCACCAGCATTACCACATCCGGCAAGGACCTGTGCTTCATATTTATAGTTAATTTTTCTTATTTCCATAAATTCACCGCCTATACCATGTATCTATTATAATCCTGAGTAATTTGTTTAGCAGCAGTCATTGTCGTACTTAAAACTTTAACATAGTTTCCTAATACTTCAACAGCTTTCTCAAGATTTTGACGGACAAACAAAGCATTTTGTTCAGTACCGTTTTTGAAAGTTCTATATGAATTTCCATTCCAAATTTCACTATCTGCTAAATTATTAATCGCCATTTCACCTTCATCAAATAGATTTTTAATCATCTCATTAATCTCGCCAATCTTTTGATTAAGGGTAGATATTAGTTCACCAATTTTAGTATTATCTACAGCAAAATCATAATCCATAGTAAATCCATCTCCAATCACTACAAGTATGATATAAAAGAAAGCCATGCTTTCCCTTATATCATACTGCATTATATAAATGCAGTAATCTTAATATTATCCTCCGTAAACAGAAGAAGTATTAGCTCCACCTTCGCTAGAACCACCAGCAAAGATACTATCCATTGATCCTTGATATCCTTTATAGTCATCAATTAATGTAGCTAATTTCTTATCTGTATCATCAATAGCGTCAATAAAACCAGTTTGTAATTGGTTAACTAGCTCATTCATACGTGTTTTTAAAGCTTGAGTATCGCCATAGTAAGCTCCACCCTCTTTAGTTAACTGAGCAGTAACTGTGTCTAATAATGCTTCAAATTGTTCTCTAACACTTGATTTTTCAGCCATTATTGCTGTCCATTCAGAAACAACAGTTTGATCATTAATAACTTCAGCACCTTCACCAGCACCGCCACCAATATCAGGAGCAGTAACAGCTTCTAATAAAATATTTCTAATTTTCATAAATATTTTTCCTTTCTAATATAATTATGATAGAGTATCCATCATATTTTTTTGTACTTTCTCTCCAGTTGTTTTGGCATCACTAAATTTAGAAGCCCAGTCAGAAAGTTGTTTTTTGATATCTTCAAAAGCGTTTGATTGGAAAGTTTCCATTTTAGTTTTAAAAGCATTATAAGTTGGTCCTTGCCAATCATTACCCATCGCCATTACTGAATCAATAATTGAAGATATTTTACCAGTAAACGCATCACACATATCAGAGAAATTTTCTGAAATATTGCCAAGTTTAACAGTATCAAATCCCATTTCTGCCATACAAAAACACCTCCATTCTCATTTTGTATAACCTCTTCAAATCCTCTTTTAAGAATATTCACATACTTTATGCATATATACTCTTATAAAATAATAATACTATTTTTTTAAGTCAAGGTCAAACAAAATGCCAATAATTTGTAAAAAAAATAGTAAAGAAAAAAGACTTAATTTAATAAGTCTTTTTTTTATTTTTCAATACGTCTTTTTTCAGCGATATCTTTGTTTAATAATTCAACAAATTCATCGTATGAAACAGTAAATGTTTCTTCACTATCTGCTCTTCTATAAGAAATAGTTTTAGCATCTACTTCTTTTTGACCTAGAATTAACATATAAGGAGTTTTCTTAATAACTGCTTCTCTTAATTTATAACCTAGTTTTTCATTACGAGAATCTAGAGAAACTCTAAATCCAGCTTTCTTTAAGTTATTATAAACTTCTTCAGCATATTCCAAATGATATTCACTATTAACAGGAATAATTTGTACTTGTACTGGAGCAAGCCATGCAGGTAAATATCCTTTTGTTTCTTCTAAGTAGAATGCTATAGTTCTATCAAGTGATCCAAAAATTGCCCTATGTAATACAACTGGAGTTTGTTTAGAACCATCTGGAGCAATATAACTTAAATCAAACTTCATTGGTAAACAGAAGTCAATTTGGCAAGTAGATAAAGTAAATGCATTACCTACAGCAGGTTTAACTTGAACATCTAATTTAGGTCCATAGAATGCTGCTTCACCAATCTTTTCTTCATACTCTACACCAATATCATCCATAATTTTTCTTAAAGCATTTTCTGCTTTATTCCACATCTCATCATCTTGATGATATTTCTTTTTATCTTCAGGATCTCTTAAAGATAATTCAAACTTATAATCCTTAATTCCTAATTCTCTATAAACTTCAAGAATTAATTCAACAACACCCTTAAACTCATCTTCAATTTGATCTGGAGTAACAAAGATATGTGAATCGTTTTGGCAGAAAGTTCTAACTCTTTCAATACCTTTTAGTGAACCACTTGTTTCATAACGGCAATCTCTTGCAATTTCAGCAATTCTTAAAGGTAAATCTCTATATGAGTGAATTTCATTACTATAAATTACCATATGATGAGGACAGTTCATTGGACGAAGAACAAATTCTTCACCTTCAACTTCCATCTTAGGGAACATAGCGTCTTGATAGTGTTCCCAGTGACCTGAAGTCTTATATAGCTCAACATTACCTAATGGTGGAGTTTGAACATGTAAGTATCCTCTATCTAGTTCTTTATTTCTAATATAGTTTTCTAAAATATTCCATAAAATAAATCCATTTGGCAAGTACATAGGAAGTCCTTTACCTACTAGATCAGACATAATAAATATACCTAAATCTTTACCTAATTTACGATGATCTCTTTCCTTAGCTTCTTCTAATTCCTTTAGATAAGCATTAAGTTCTTCTTCTGTTGGGAAACATACACCATAAACTCTTTGTAGCATCTTATTAGAAGCATCACCCTTCCAATAAGCTCCACTAAACTTAGTCAATTTAAAATACTTAAGTTGTTTAGTATTTTCCATATGAGGTCCTCTACATAAATCAGTAAAATCACCTTGAGTATACATACTAATAACTTGTTCAGAATCATCCATTCTACTAATTAAATCAATCTTATATGGATCATCTTTAAATTGTTCTAAAGCTTCCTCTTTACTAATTTCATGTCTAACAATATTCTTAGCATCTTTAGAACATTTTTTCATTTCTTTTTCAATTTTTACTAAATCTTCATCAGTTAAAGAAACATCTCCTAAATCAATATCATAATAGAAACCTTCTTCAACTACTGGTCCTACCCAGAACTTAGCTTCTGGATATAAATGTTTAACTGCTTGTGCAAGTAAGTGTGCACAACTGTGATTTAACTTATTTAAATCAGCATCTTCTTTAAAATTTACCATAATTATTTTCCTTTCTTCTTCTCTTCTTGAGCATGGTCTAATAATAATCTAGCCATTTGTCTTTTTAATTGTTTCAATTCTTCTCTAATCTTTTTTCTTTCATCTTCGTTTTTAGTAACTTCTAACTCAAAGCGAATCTGAAATAACTTGGCCCTTAACTCGGTGTAGCCAGGAACATCATCGTGTTTCATTCCATCTCTCCTTAAAAATAAAAAAACCACAAAATTGCAAGGAGCAATTCTGCGGTACCATCCTTTATTTTACTTAATTTAGATAACGGCTTTATTACCGGGTATTATTATACCTCTCAAGAAATAGTAATTATTAAGTCTTCTATTAGTTCCCACCAACCACTAACTCTCTTTAAGAAGTTGTTTAATAATCGTGTTTTCTCTCATCGAACTACCTAAATAATAAAACTTTAGACAGTTTTTGTCAACATTTACGCCCTATTTAATTGTCTTTCTTAACGTATTAATTTCTTTTTTAAACTCTTTTTTAGCTTTTTCAACATCTATCTTATCACCTAAGTTTAAATGTTCTAGAGCATTAACGAAGTCTTCACCAATGTCTTTTCCTCTAATTCCCATTTCTCTTGGTTGATCGAAGAAAATGTCATTATCACTCATTCTTCTTGCTCTTCTTACAAAGCCTTCACTTACAGTTTCACCATATCCACTTGACCAGTCATTCTTAACATCTAATGTTTCTAAAACTCTAAATAATAATCTTCTTAAGAATTCAACATAACACAATGTTTTATATAATGAAGCTTTGTTAAATGTTTCATTACTATTTTTAATATTAACATCAATATCTATAAATTCTTTTGCTTCTTTAGACATTTCAAATGTATTAACTTCAACAATATAACCAGCTTGTTCAAAAGCATTTACTAAAGCTGCTATTATTAAAGCTCTATTTAATACTTGGTCTTTTGTTGTTCCCCAGTAATATGATAAAGCGATATTTACTCTTATAAATTTAGGTACATAAGTACTTCTAGAAATTCGATAACAAAGTGGATCGCCAGAAGCGTATGAAGGAACATCTATATATCCTCCACCAGGAGCTTTAATAGTTTCATGTTCTTGAACATAACCCATCGCATCATCACTTAATCTTTCACTAAGTCTTAAGAATTCTCTATAATCACCTCTAGGAGGTTCTTCTAATTCCTCTAAAGCATCTTCATAATCAACTCCAGCAAATTCACTAGTACCTTCTACACTAGATAATGATCTAAAAATTCTTCTATTTAATCTTGGATTACTCTTTAAATAACTATATAAATCATGCAAACTATTAAACTTAGCACGATATCTCGTATAAGTTTCATCCCCTATTTGAACCTTATCTGGTTCATATATATTAAAAGGGAATTCTATTTCATTGTGTGGATAATTAGACATTTCTTCACCTCCATCTGTTAATCCTTCTTCTAATTTCTTCTCATCAAAAGGTACATTATAGAATAGTAATCTCTTAATTTTATTTTTAATCTTTAATAAGAACTCTATGAATTCTTCATAATAATTCATAACTATTTTCTTTTCTTAGCAAGAGCTTTATTACTATTCAATACCTTATTAGCTTCGTAAACGAACACTTTAGTAATCGCTTGAATATCTAATTCTTCTAATAAAGTGTCATTAATGTTTTGATACTCTTCTTCTGAAATATCTTCAATATTATATTTTCCCTTAATACTTTTAACTAAGAATGCTAAATAATCAGGTTCCTTAGTTTGAATAAAGATACCTCTCATAATCATACCTATATTCATTGAATTTTCTTTAATACATTCCACAATAGTAGAAGCATCACCAGTCGTAACATTACCTTCTGATGAATCCATACCACTATTTAATGCCCAAGCATTACATTGCTCTCTAAAGTAATTAAAGAAATCAAACCAATCATTATATTTACCAAAGATTTTCTTTTCAACATCATTGTTATATCCAACATAAATTGGAACCATTCTTTCTAATGATGATTCATCCATTCTACTTCTTGCTGTATATTCTCTGTTTCTTCCTTTACCGGAAGTATTACCAGCTGCAATAATACGAGCATTAGCATTTATCGGAACAAATCTTCTCTTCGCAAATTGAACAGTTATCTCCTTTTCGGGACTATCAATTTTATTGACTAACTTAGATGAGAATGTACCTAAAACAATCAAGTTATCAGGATTACCATTATCTAATTCGTCATAGAAAATTGTTTTACCATAGTATAATGCATAGAATAAAGCATTCTCATCAAAGACACCTCTAACATCATTATATGAAGTTATAGAGTGTTCTTCTGTAATCTTTCCACCATCTAATAATTCCGTTTCAACTACTTTAACTAATAAATCAGCTATAGTAGTTTTACCAGATTGTGTAGGTCCATAGAAATAAACTATTTTCTTACCCATTAAATACCAAGGCAATGCTTCTCTTAAGGCATCAGGTATTATATAACCTTGTCCCTCTAAGAAACGAATTCTCTCTTCAATTCTTCTCATTCTATCTTTAAAAGGAATTCTTCTATTAAACACATCAATGATACCTTCAGTCATTGTAAATTGTGGAACTAAGAAGTCTTCTTTTTCAACAACAACAGTTTCTGGAACAACCACTTCTTTACCAGGAATTACAATTCCTGCTTGGGCTCCATTTAATTCAGTTTGTTGTGCACTAAATTGTAATAATGCTTTCATAACTTCTTCTGAATCTTCAGCTACTTTTAAAGAAGATTTTAAATCTGGATTTGTTTCAACATATCTTTTCAAAGTATCTAAACTAGTTTGTGTTTCTTGTTGAATACGTAATAACTCTCTAGTTGTAGTACCAGATAAGCTACTAGCAACAACTCTAATTTGTTCTAGTTTCTCTCTAGCATCAATTAACATTTGATTGAACACTTGATCACTATTAGACTTCATTGTATCTTCTAAGCTAGTTAAATATTTCTTTAATTCTTCTAATAATTCTTGTTTAGAAACTGCTAAATCTTCTTGCATTCTCTTAACAGCATCACTAGCATATGTTTCTATTTCTTTTTTACCAGTTACAATAGTATCGTTTAATGTTTGAATACCTAATTTAGTCTTAGCATCAACTTTTTCAACATAACTATCTACTTTCTTTTCTAATACTTCTAATTTCTTTAGAATACCTCTAGCTTTTTCAACTTCCCTAGAAATACTCGCAATTGTTTTTTCATTAATACCTGGATAAACACCATATCTCATACGAGCTTCATTAATTCTTTTCTCTAAATAAGCTTCATCTTCTGATAAGATGCTTCCATATAAATGTAAATAAGAAATAACTTCTCTTTTAAGTAATCCTTGATCATCTACTTCTTTACCCAATTCACAAGCAAATTTAACAATACTATCAAAGTTTTCTATTAAATTAGTATCTCCCAAAACAATATCCATTATTTGTAAGTAATCTAATCTATTATCAAACAAACTATATAATTCTTCACTGAATAGTTTATTTCTTTCTATACTACAATGATAATTAATAATTTCATTCTTAATACTTTCATAACCTTCTGTCTTATCACCATCCGGTAATAAGAATCTTACTCGATTAAGGACACTATTAAATACTTCCTTAAACTCTTCTACTGACTCAAAATTATTTGAAGCTAATTCAATAACTATTCTTTGTAAGAAATCGAAATCATAGAATTCATTATTTCTTCTTCCATCTCTTACTTCAACTAAATAATTAACTAATAAATCAACTATTTCATAATTAACATCAGAACTTCTTAAAGCTCTAATTAATTCTCTATATTTTCTTTCTTCTTCTGTTTCATTAAAAAATCCCATTTACCTTACCTCCTTATTAAACGTCTAATATCATCCATAACTAATAAATCAGCACTACGAATAATACTATTGTCTTGACTTATTGATATTAAGTCTTCTTTATTTAATCCTCTTAATAAATCCTTATTTTGTGCTAAATGATAAAAATATCTATCATCTAAATATGCATCATAGTATCCATTGCCTCTTATAATATTGGCAAAATATGTTTCAATAACATAGATACCTTCTTTTTGATCTAATAGAATTCCTTGAATTCGTTTATTAACTTCATCCATAACAACTCTATTAGCATTAGCTTCAAATGTTTTTCTTCTTTGATATTCTTTAGAAGCATATTCTCTTCCAACAAATTCATTACCTACTAAAGCCAAATACTTATTGTGAATATTAACTATTTCATCAACATCACTTAATACTTCAACATGATTATTAGCTCCATACATTGCATTCCATGGTAACTTATACCAAATAACATCATCACTACTATCTAAACTAGCAAGATTAGGTACTGGATTATCTACCCTTTCTAATGCAAAATTAGTATAAATAATTGGCCTATTATCTTTATATACTCTAAAAGTATTAATAATTGAATTATCTCTTTTTACTTCATAACTATTACTACTTGCTAAATTATAGTCTTTAAAATAAGTATCAACTTCTATACTAGTATCTTTAAAACTAATAAGCATTTCTAATGGTTTAAACTTCTTATCTCTACTTCTTATATATAAAGCTGTTTCGCTATTATTATGACTTACAAAATTAATAATCAAAGCATCGTCAATACCATCTAATTTATAATTAATAGAATAATTATTTCGATAACCATTTATATAATCATCTTCTAAAGTAATAACACGATCAGTACAATCAAAGATTTGTTTTAAATGATATTTAATCATTGGCAATAACATTCTTAACTCATCACTTTGAAATAATAGATTATTATGATAGCTTTTCTTTTTATCATAGAAACCATATATTTCATTGATCTTTGTTAAATCTCCAGACTCTAATATTTGTTTAGTACGATCATCAATTTTTAATTGTGTTCTAGTACCAAAAGGGTCAAAATCCGGATCAACTATTACCCTATCCTTTTCTAAGTTATATACTTGGAATACCTTTCTTACAAAAACATCAAAGTACTTATCTTGACTACATAAACTTAAGTATTTACCGCCATCATATCTAACATATAAGTTAGGTAGAACATTTATTTTACTTCCACGGCTAGAAGGAGCAAAATCACTTAAACTAATTTCTTCAATGTCTTTTATTTCATAAATCTTAATAAGCATTGGATCCATAGTTTGAATCATAATTCCATCTTCCATTTTAAAACCTCCTTTTTAAAGGTCTAAAAAAAGACCTTTATGCTATTCATAAAAGTCTTGTTCATTAAAGGTAATCCAGATTGCTAATCGATTGTTGAATTACGCTCATCTTTGATGGAACTACTCCCTCTTAAGTGACCTAATTATACCATATTTACGCCACTTTTTCAAGATTTACGAATAACTAAGTTGTATGGCTTATTATAAGGCCATGTTTTTATATGTCAACAAAAAAAGATGATTATTCATCATCTTCAGCATCATCCTTACTTCCTCTATTCTTAAATTGTAATTGAATAGGTGTTCCAGTAAAGTCAAAATTATTTCTAATAGTATTCTCTAAATATCTTTCATAGCTAAAGTGTACTAATCCTTTATCATTACATCTAAAAGTAAACTTAGGAGGACATATACCTGTTTGACTACTGAAATATATTTTTAATTTTCTACCCTTATAACCAGGAGCTTCATGTAGTGTTGTAGCATCATGAATAACATTATTTAATAAACTTGTTTTAATTTCACGATGATTATTTTCATAAGCACTAATTATTTCTGGCATTAAAGTATGCATTCTTTTTTTAGTTTTAGCAGATAAGAATACTTGTTTAGCATATCTCATGAATTGGAATTCATTTTCTAACTTCAACTTCCATTCCTTAATAGCACTATCTTTATCTTCAATAGTATCCCATTTATTTACAACTAATACTAATCCTTTACCAGCATCAATTGCATAACCTGCTATATGCTTATCATGTTCAATAATACCAGTAGAAGCATCAATAACAACTACACAGACATCAGATCTATCTATCGCTTTTAAACTTCTAAGTAAACTATATTTCTCAACTGATTCATATATCTTACCTTGTTTTCTCATACCAGCTGTATCGATAACAGTATAATCTTCGCCATTATATTTAAACTTAGTATCAATAGAATCTCTAGTAGTACCAGCAACATCTGATACTATACTTCTTTCTTCATTTAAAATAGCATTAACTAAACTACTCTTACCTACATTAGGTCTACCTATAATACAGAATTTAATACTATCATCAACAGTTTCTTCATTCTCATTAAAATCTTCTGTAATAGTTTCAAGTAAAACATCAAAACCTAAATTATGAGAAGCTGAAATAGGAATAACATGTTCAAATCCTAATTCATAATAATAGTAAATTCTTTCTTGTTGCATATCATAATTATCTAATTTATTTAAAGCTACAATAACTTTCTTACTAGTTTTCATTAACATATCACGAATATATAAATCATTACTTGTTAAATCTTCACGACCATCAACAATAAAAACAATAACATCAGATTCCTTAATAGCTATCTCTGCTTGTACTTGGATATCTTTATTAAAATCTCCTTCTCCTAAATCAATACCACCAGTATCAATTAAAAGAAAAGTTTTATCATCGTAAGTAACATCTCCATATATTCTATCTCTAGTTACACCAGGAGAATCCAAAATAATAGATCTTTGTTCTTTTATTAAACGATTAAAAATAGTACTTTTACCTACATTAGGTCTTCCTATTAAACATACAGTCTTTTTCACTATTATCCCCTCCAATTCGATAGTATTTTAGCATATTTATTACCTTTAGTAAACTTTATATCAATAAAAAAACTATTGATTATACACCAATAGTTTCGACTCCTGATTTCTTAGCTAATTCTTCAGCTATTTTTTGCTTTTCTTTCTTGATAGCATCTAAATCATAATGGAATTCATTATTATAATAAGCTTTTACCCTTTTATAAATATGATCTTCTATAGCTTTGTCAGTAGTAAGAGTTGGTTTAATTTCATCATCTTTTTCATCAGTGATACTATATCCCATCATTTCTCTAGTTTCATCAAGTAAGTATTTTTCAAATACTTGGAAATGTTGCAGAGCATTAGATTTATTTCTTTTATTTATATATTCATCTAATTCTTTAGGCTTCATATTTCTTTCTTCTTCGTTCAATTTATTTTCAACATTTTTACGAGCATTAACTAATTGTTCTAACTTGGTTCTAGTTCCCCAATGAATCTCAACTAATTTAAGTCTTAACTCAAATTGTTCTTCTCTATTAACAATAATATGGTTACCCAAAATAGCTTTTCTCGCAGTTAAAGCTTCCTTTGTAGGAAATTGATATAACTCTATTAGCATTTTTTTACGACCAGTACTGCAACCAGTACCAGCAATCATTTTCTTTACTTCTTCTGCTTTATATACTCCCATTTAAATCACCTACTATACATTACTATAAATATATCTTATCACAAAATCAAAAAAAAGACACTACTAATTAGTGTCTAATGCATTAGAAATAATTGAGTATATTTCTTCACGACCTTTTTTAGTCACTGAAGAGAATAATACGATATTATCATTTCCTTTTAACTCAAATGTTTCCATTAAAGCTTTTTCACTTTTATCTTTATCTTTTTGTTTAACTTTATCATACTTAGTGGCAACAATAGTTACATCTAAATTATAATACTTCATAAAGTTATACATTAATAAATCATCTTCAGTTGGTTTATGACGAAAATCAACCAATAAGAATACTCTCTTTAAACAGCTTCTATTAATTAAATATTCTTCAATCATCAAACCGAACTTCTTTTGCATATCTTTATTAACTTGTGCATAACCATAACCAGGAGCATCTACCAAATAAAACTTATCATTTACAACATAAAAGTTCAATGTTTGTGTCTTACCAGGTGTAGCACTAGTATGTGCTATATTTTTCCTTTGAATAATTGAATTAATAAAAGAACTCTTACCAACATTACTTCTTCCTACCAATAAAAACTCTGGTAGTTGATCTTCAGGATATTGACTAGTTCTTGCTGCTAAAACCTTTAAATCTGCGGTCTCTATTTTCATATAATCTTCACCACTCACCCATATTTAAGCAAAAAAAAGAAGTGATGTCAAATCACTTCTTATTCAACAGTAACACTCTTAGCTAAGTTTCTTGGCTTATCAATGTCACAGCCTCTTAATTTAGCAACATAATATGCAATTAACTGACACTTAACAATAACTAACATACTATCTACTAAATCAATCTTCTTAGGTATAAGTATTTGTTTCTTATATACTTCTTCATCTTGAATTTCTTCATTAGTTATTACAATACTTAATGCTCCTCTAGAACAAACTTCCTTAACATTACTAATTGTTTTAGCTCTAATCTCTTCATCAGTAATAATACTTAATACTGGTGTTCTCTTACCTACTAAACTAATCGTGCCATGCTTTAATTCTCCAGCCGCATAAGCTTCACTATGTAAATAACTTACTTCTTTTAACTTCAAAGATGCCTCCATACATAATGCATAATCAACTTTTCTACCAATATAGAACACATCATCATGATCAAATATTAACTTAGCAACATCTTTAGTATCTTGATCATCTTTAATTAATTCTTCTAACAAGTTACTTAGATCTTTATACTCATCTAGAACACTCTTTTTTAACATATGATTCTTAATACCTAAATAACATGCAATAATCGAAAGAACTGCTAACTGACACATATATGCTTTAGTTGTTGCAACAGCTATTTCTGGTCCAGCTTTAATGTAGATAACATTATCAGCTTCTCTTGCTATTGAAGACCCAACAACATTAACAATAGCTAATGTATCAATTCCATCTTCCTTAGCTTTCCTTAATACTGCCAAAGTATCTGCTGTTTCACCACTCTGACTAATTAGAATTATTAATTCTTTTTCATCATAAATATGTTCAGTATATCGATACTCAGATGCTATATCAACATCTACCTTAACATGTCCATACTTAGTAATTAAACTCTGTCCTACTAAACCAACATGATAAGCGCTTCCACAACCAACAATTGTAATGTGTTTATACTTATCTAAATGATAATCATCTAATTGGTTAATATCATCTAAATAAGGTCTTATTGTATCCATTACCACTTTTGGTTGTTCATTAATTTCTTTTAACATGTAATGTTCATATCCACCTTTTTGAGCAGCTTCTTTACTACCC
>Ga0247609_10005130_pt1 | contig 12931 bp, 6 predicted proteins | sample 172DNAGHGlowgp2_FD_193487 | JGI IMG/M metagenome (GOLD analysis project Ga0247609, IMG submission 193487) | Sheep rumen microbial communities from Palmerston North, Manawatu-Wanganui, New Zealand - 1728 DNA GHGlow gp2 | ecosystem: Host-associated > Mammals > Digestive system > Stomach > Rumen ...
CCTGCGACGCCGGCCTCATTGCCCACCCAGCGGCAGCCGGGGCCGCCGTTGGAGAAGATCACGCACTGCGGGTTGATGTCCAGGACGACCTGGTTCACCGCCGTCCAGTTGAAGTTCCCGGCATGGTTGCCGTCGAACCACATCTCGGTGACGGGGGCGTACTTGGTCATGAGGTCCTTGAGGGCGTTCTTGTACATGGTCTCATACTGCGCCGTACTCTTGCCGGAGACTTCGATCATCCGGTCCCACGGGGAAAGGTACAGACCCAGGTTCACGCCGTATTTCGTGCAGGCGTCCCGCACGGCCTTGACCACGTCCGTGTGGTTCTTGGCGTTTGGATTCGCCACATCCGTCGTGCTTTCAGGATTGTCCCAGAGGCAGAAACCGTCATGGTGCTTGGCGGTGAGGATCACCTCGCCGAAGCCGTTGTCCTTCGCGACCTTCACCCACTGGTCCGCGTCGATGGTCGTGGGGGCGTAGTTCTGCAGGAGGAGGCTCTCGGACCAGGTTTTTCCGTTGCAGGTGGGGTTCTCACCGTCCCAGCCGGAGAAAGTGGCCTGTCCGTAATGATAGAACATCAGGAGTTCCTGGCGCTGCCAGGCGACCTGGCCTTCCGTGGGCACGGCGCCGTAGGCGGCCGGTGCGCCGGGATCGGTGGGCTCGGGTTCCGGCGGCGTCGCCGTCTCCTTCACCGTCAGGGCGCAGGTGGCGGTATGCCCGCCGTCCACGGTCGTCACCGTGATGGTGGCATTGCCGGCGGAAAGGGCCGTGATGGCGCCGTTGTCCTTGTCGATGGATGCGATGGAAGAATTGTCGATGCTCCAGGTCGTACGGGGGTTCGTTGCGTTCGCTGGGGTCACCTTGATCCCCAGCCGTGTCACTTGGCCTATGGTAAGTTCAATCTCGCTCCGAAGGATGCTCACCCCTGTCACGGAGACGGTCGTCCCTTCCTTCTCATCGTCCTGTACGGAAGCCTTTTCCGTGCACGAAGAGCACGCTCCGACCAGAAGGACCCCAACGGAAAAAAACAGTACCTTTTTGTAAAAAGGATGAAAACTAAGTATCATTGGTTACTTTATTTAGCGCGGCAAAGATACTTAATTTCCGCAATACGGACAACTATTTTTGGCTCCCGTTTTCTAACAATCTGTCTATCAATCGCTAACGCCGGACGGTATAGGTTCCGGCCGCATAATCCTCCGGCCCGTCCCCGCCAGGCAGACAAACGGTCGCGGTCGCGCCTTCCGGAATGGTGAATGTCCAGGTCCATGTGTCGCCCTCATACCGCCAGCTGCTCTTGATAAGGCCGGCCGCGCTCCGGTAGGAAGCCTCCAGATGCCCCAGGCGCTTGTCGGGGACCGGCTTCAGGATGATATGCCGGAAGCCGGGATCAGCCGGGTCGGCGTTGATGCCGGCGGCTGTCTCCCAAAGCCATTGGCACACACAGCCATAGGCGTAGTGATTGAAGCTGTTCATCCCGTTCGGGCCCATGCCGCCGTCCACCGTATAGCTGTTCCAGCGCTCCCAGATGGTCGTTGCTCCGTTGTCCACGGAGTAGAGCCAGCTGGGGTTCTTCCGCTGGAAGAGGAGGTCCCAGGCGATGTCGGCAAGGCCGTTGTCGGTAAGCGTCTGCATCAGGACGGACGTTCCGAGGAATCCGGTCTGGAGGCAACCGCCATGGGCCGCAAAGTTTTCCCGGAGGCTCCGGAGCATCGTCTCCCGGGCTTCGCCTTCCACCAGGCGGTTCTTCAGGGCGAAAAGGACGGGCGTCTGCATGGAATTGAGGGCGGCGACCTTGAACGTGCCGTCCGGGTTCATGAACTGCGTTTTCAGGTAATCTTTCGCCTCGGCCAGCATCGTCTCGTACTTCCCGGCGTCGCGGCCCGTGGCAAGGGCCATGTCCCGCATCATGCCGGCGTCGATGGCCCAGTAGGAGGCGGACAGGAAGTTCCAGTAGGTCACCTTGTCCGCGTCGGCGACGCTTTCGTAGCTGAGCCAGTCGGCATACTGCGAGTTGCCGTTTTCGGGGGACAGGGCCGCGTGGTCATACTTTGTCGCAGCGACCAGGTCCATGAAACGCTCCATGGCCTCCCAGTTCTCATCGACAATCACCCGGTCGCCGAACTGCTTCCAGACGGTCCAGGGGACGATGATCCCGGCGTCGGCCCACCCCAGGCGCATGGCGTTCCGGCCGAATGAGCCGGGCGGGCACACGCTCGGGAAGGAGCCGGACCCGCTTTGCGAATCCCGCACGTCCTGCATCCACTTGCGGAAGAAGGAATCGGTCCGGGCGAAGAAGGTTCCCGTTTCGGCAAAGACCTGGGTATCAGCCATCCAGCCGTTGCGTTCGTCCCGCTGCGGGCAGTCCGTGGGGACGGAGAGGTAGTTCGAGAGCTGGCCCCACCAGGCGTTGGCGATCAGCCGGTTCACGGATGCGTCACCGGTGGTGAGGGTGCCGGTTTCCTGCTCCCGGGTAATGGAAGACACCGGGATGGAGGCGATGGACTTGAACCGGACTTCGCCGGTGGCCGTGACGGAGATATAGCGGTAGCCGTAGAACGTGAACCGGGGCAGGAAGCCTTTCCAGACAGGCGGGCGGCCGAAGGTGTATTCCAGCCGGAACCAATTCCCCGACTTGTCGCGGAGATTGCGCCGGTGGATGCTTCCTTCCGGTCCGTCCATGCCCCGCCGCTCCGCGCCGTTCCCGTCGTTGAGCATTTCTCCGGGAAGGCAGGTAAGTTTCGTTCCTTCAGCCGCTTTAAAGGTAAAATACGGCACGGCGGCCGTATTTTGTCCGAAATCTACGACGAGCGTTTCGCCCGGTTTCAGGACAATGGTTTCCCCGTCCCGGTATTCCCGGTCGACCACGACGGTCCCATGCTCCACCTCCTCTTCTTTTTCCGCATCGACCGCCCCCTGCACCTCCTTCCAGACATAGGCCCGGACGGGTTTCAGCGCGAGGTCCCGGCGCAGGTACACCTCGGCCCCTTCCGACGGGAGGATTTCTCCGGTGAATTCGGTATTGACCACCGGCGCCTTGCGGGCGTCTCCGACAGGGTACTCCGGGCTGACGGAGGCGTCATAGGTCTCTCCGTCGAAAATCCCGGCCTGCGTGACGGCTCCGCCCACGGCGGCCGTCCAGTGCTCCGTATCCGTTCCGAGGATCTTCCGGTCCCCATCGGCATAGACGATTTCCAGGACGCTGCGGAAGGCGGGCCTTTCCCCGACCATGCGGCCGTACCACCCGGGCGTCACGACCCGGTCGGCCCACCAGCCGGGCGTGACCGCGGCAGACAGTTCGTTGGCCGCTCCGGCTTTTTTCCGATAGTATTCCGTGATGTCGTACGTGAACGAGCGCCGGGTCTTCTCCACATGCGTGAATCCCGGCTTGAGGAACTCTTCCCCGACCCGCAATCCATTCAGGTACAGTTCGTACACCCCCAGCCCGGTCGTCATCCACCGGACGGACTCCACCCTCTTTTCGTTGCTGACTTCCGTGAAGAACCAGCTGGCTCCGCCGGGCGCATCCAGCACGCCTTCGGGCAGCGGGGCATCGGCCGCGGAAATCCACTCGGAAGCCGCCCAGAGCGAATCCGGGAGTGCATCGACCTTGGTCCCGACCGTCAGGAAATCCGCCTCCGCGCAACCCGTGACGGCCAGGACGATGAGCGCAATCGGCAACCTTCTCACAATCATTCGCCTGTTAATGCGAAAACGGTCTACAGCTGGTCGTAGGCGTCGATGGCTTCCTCGAAGCGCTGCTCCAGGTCGGAGAGGAGGTACAGGCCGTCGGCGTTGGGGACGAGTCCCCGCAGAGGGAGGGAAATGGCCATCGGAGGACAGGAGGGACTCAGGAGGGAAAGGCCGCGAAGCTGGGCGGCGGAGGCATAGACAAGCCAGAGGTCGGCATAGAGCCGGCCGTCGGAACCCCGGAACTTTTCGATGACGATCTTCCCGCCGATGGGCGTTTTCGTCTCAATGGCCTTCGAAGCGCTGTATGGCTCCGCCCGGAGAGCCGCGAGGATGCCGCCGATGTTGGAGTCATGGCCGCACAGGAAGGCAAAGCGGCGCTCCGGATTCCGGAGTTCGGACAGAAGCTCCTTCAGCAGCGGATGCGACGTATTGACGGCGATGCTGGGGACGCCGAAAAGCATTTCCTGATACCAGTCCTTGACCCCGGAAAGGGCGATCCAGTCCGCGAAGGACAGCTTGTGGCCGAATCCAGCCTTGACGGCATCCGCTTCCTCATAGTACTGGAGCGTCAGGGCGTCCGAGGCCGTTGTGGCCATCTTCAGTCCTCCGCCCATGATGGGCTCCTTGTTCAGTTCGAAGCGGATACTGGACGGGAACTGGCTGAAGGACAGCGTGTCATGTGCCGCCGCAGGCGCCTTCCGCATATCCAGGACCTTCTCCAGCAAGGCGTAATTGGCCTTCACCGGCGCGTCCAGTCCGCCCATCGCCTCGATCTCCGCATGGGCCTTTGCGAGGAAGGAATCCGTCATCTTCGTGATCACCGGATTGAACACGGGGTCCATGGTTCCGAGCGGGGTATGCTGCTCCACGGGGAGGTCGGCCATCGGGAACATGCCGGCGGCGAAAGAGCGGGCGGTCGCCCGGGTCCGCTGGATGGAATTGGCATAGAACCGGACCGTCCCCTTCTCCGGGACGGCGTTCTTGCCGATGAACCCCTCGGCGATGAGCCACTCCCGGAAGAACTGGCCCATCTCCACTTCCAGCGCACCGCCTCGGAGCGACAGTTCGCCGGGGACAGACGACCAGGCGAACCACTCGTGCGGCGTAATCCGCGACACGACGGAACCGGGGGCGCTGAGCGGAGAACGGATGTTGTGACGGCTCAGGATAACCATCTCCTCCCGGGCATAGCGGTCTTGGAAACCGGCCGGGCGGGGCATGAAGGCCGTCGTCTCCGCCTCATAAGCGGGATAGACCTTGGGGCTGCAGGCCGCGATAAAGAGGATGGCGGCCAGGAGGGAAACAAATGTTTTTTTTGTCATGATAATACCTGTTATTTTTCGGGCAAGGTTTTGATGTACACGTCCCGTTGCGGGAACGGAATCTGAATGCCGTTCTCATAGAACGCCTTGTATATCCGTTCCTTGGCCCGGGCCGGGAAGGTCCAGTGCACTTCAACGGCCGTGTACAGGACAACATTGAGGTTCACGGAACTGTCCCCATAACTGTCAAAGCGGACGTCGATCGGAAAATCCGGATCCACGAGGTCCCGTCCTTCCTTGTTCTTCACCATGAGGGGTTCCATGGCCTCGAGGATGACCTTCCGGGTGAATTCGATGTCCGTACCGTAGCTGACGGAAAGCGGAATCTTGAGCAGTTCGTAATTCTTGCCGGCGCTCAGGTTCTTGAACTTCTTGGAAAAGAGCTCCGTATTGGTGAAGGCGATGACCGATCCGTCCTCCTCCTCCACCTGGGTAGTCTGGTAACTCACCCGCTTGACGGTGCCCCGGATGCCGTCGCAGGAAATCTTGTCGCCCACGCGGATACGGCCGGCCATCAGCTGGATTCCGTAGAAGAAGTTGTTGATCAGATCCTTGAGTGCGAAACCCACACCGGCCGAAAGACCCGTCACGACGGCGACGACGGCCGTCGTCGGGATATGCAGGATATAGAACCCCGCCATCAGGTACAGCAGCCACCCGGTCAAAGAGAACAGCGTATTGGGGAGGCTCAGGTTCACGTCCGACTCCTTGAGCGGCCCGGATTTCACGCCCCGCTTCTCGCTGAGGCGACGCAGGCTGGAGACACGGAACACACCCTTGACCAGATAGATCAGGTAGCGGAATACGAAAAAGAGCGAGACGACGAGGAGGATGTTCGAGATCGTCAAATAGGGAAGCCGCTCGAAAAAGGATTCCTTGAGCAGCTTCTCGCCGACCAGGGTCAGCTGATAGGCCCGTGCCGTCAGGACGATGCTCGCCTGGAAGGAATAGATCGCGGCCACCGGGACGACGACCATCCGAAGGAGGTCATACAGCCAGGTTACCTCGATGAACGCGTTTTCACTAACCAGCGGCAGATTCGGATTCTCCGTATGGAAGCGCGCCTTGCGCCGCATCACCCGGTCGTCGTAATACCGCATCATCAGGTAATAGAGCGTCGTGATCGTATGCAGGAGCGCCAGCAGGAAGGTCCAGAACGTGAGGACAAGGACGCCGATCATCGAATACCCCAGCAGGGACAGGATGCACACCACGACCATCACGCCCAGAGAGACCCGCATATAGCGTAGGTCCACCCGGCTTACCTGCCTCCGGAAGCGGATGTTCACGGCGGCCTGCCAGACGATGAACAGGACGAGGAAAGGCGGCAGGATGAGCGGGACCAGGCTGGCGGGCAGGAAAATCGCCCGCATGAGGATGGAAAGGAACGCCAGCAGGAGCGTCGGCAGGTACAGGTTCCGGGAAGGCTTCGCCTGGTTCCCCCGGACACGGATCAGCAGGGAGACGAAGATGGCGAGGGTCAGCCAGGCAAACCGGCTCAGGAGCTGATAGGCCATCTGCCAGTAGGGGTTGTCCCGGTCCGTCTTCACCAGGGACATGCTCACAGCGAAAAGGATGATGGCGAAAATGGCCGTCAAAAGCGGCCTGCGTTCCCGGAGGCTCCCTTTTCTGGCCAGATACTTGCCCGACAGGAAAGCGATGAGCGCAGCCAGCAGCCAGGACAGGGCAAGGGTCACCAGCGAGAGGACGGCATAGTTGAGGACATAGCTGCCGCTCCAGGAATAGGGATTGAGTTTCCCGCCCAAATCCCGGGGTTCGGAACAATACCGTACCCGGAGGTCGTCCTTGACATACCGGATAAGCGTATCCCAGTTCTGGAGAATCTGGACGGCATTCACGTTCCCGCCGATAAAGCGGTTTTTCTGGCTTTCCGCATACGATGCCTGGGCATAATCCCGGGCCTGGGAAAGCCGGCGTTCCGAATCGGCATAACGGACACTGTCCTGCCGGGCCATCATGACACTCTCCCCGTACAGGTCCGTCAGGAGCTTCGTATAGCGCAAACAGCTGTCCAGCAAGGGGTCCTTCTCTGGATTCTCCGTCTCCGGCGGGACGAAAGACGGGGATTCCCGCAGGAGTGAGTCAGCCTGTGACAAACCGGCAGAATCCGCCACGGAGGTCCGGTACCTGTCCCGGAGAGACTCTTCCAGGAGCACGTAACGGCGCAGTCCCGACCGGGAGGCGCTCAGATACTGGTCCGAGAGGGCTCTCTGTTCGTGAAAGCGACCGAGCAGCCGGGACACGTTCTCCAGCGCGAAGGCGATGTCGAAGGAGAACTCCGGGCGCTGGGTGTAGATCATGATCGTCACATCGTCGGCCGTCTTCACCAGCTCCGCAAGCCGTGCACGCTGCGGACTGCTTTTCATCAGCAGGGAATCTGAGGCCAGGGCGGAGGCATACGAGGCCTTCAGTTCCGAAAGAAGGTCCGTAAGCGTAGGGTGGAAGCCGGTTTCGGGCGGTTCGGGTCCGTCCGGCTGCGCGCTCAGTGACAGCGCCGTCAGCAGGAGGATCAGACCGGAGAGGAAACGCCGTTTCATCATGATGCCTGCCTAAAAGTCGAAGCCGATGCCTGCATACATGGAGAACCCGAAGATCGGTCCCCAGGATGCCGCAATCCGCAAGGGTCCCACCATCGTCTGGCGGGCATATTCTGCCCCGAGAGCCCAGTTTGCGGTCGTGTGCACAAGGTCCGTCAACGTATAGCCCTGCGTATAAACGCCGCTCCGGAGCGTCAAGAAATTCTTTCGGAGAAAGCAGTACCGGACATCCACCTGACCCAGGATACTGACCGGGGCGGTGTTCCGGAAACCGGTGGACCAAAGGAAGAAGGGAATCTGATTCTCCGTGTAGCGGTCCTGCATGAATCCGCCGATCGTCACGACATGTTTGGGATTCAGGAAATCAGACGGTGTATAAGCCTCGACATCCACTCCGAATGGATGGTAAAAGCCGGCATAAAGCTTGGGAAGGATCGTGAAATACGGTCCCAGGGGAAGGGCGGCTTCGGCGCTGGCCATGGAGGTGACATACTTTGGAACCTTTCCTCCCGGGGTCGTCGCCGCCCATTCGTCGAGGAGATGCTCCTCCGGGTCCAGGTCGATGGTGTACCCCTTGAAGACATAGCGTCCTTTCAAGGACAGACGGACACCTTTGGTGGGGAAATACCCGTCGTTGAAGGTGTCGTACTTGAACCGGGCGAACGCGGACAGCCAGTAGCTCTTCCAGTCCCAGCCCAGCCAATCCTCCCCATATGCCAGAAAGCGCTCGTACGGGTCCATCTCGGCCGTCAGGCCCACTCGCATCGTTCCCTTCCGCATCCGGGAATCCTCCACGAATACGTCCGCCGCTGCGGTCAGGAGCCGCTCCTCCAGACTTTGCGAATACCCGGCGCTCGTATTGATGAACCGGGAGCGGAGGGCGACACCTACGGTCGGCAGTCCATACTGGAACTTGTACAGTCCCTCCACCGTCAGGGCAGGGTTGGTACCCAGCTTGAGGTCCGCCGCCAGGCGGGGGCCCGCCAGGCGCCGGGTTCCCACCCCGTAATGCAGGGCGACGGCCACCGTTTCGTCCGTATCGGCACGAAGCCCGATGCCCAGGTCGTTCGTCTGTCCCTTCTGGCATTCGAACACCAGGGTGTAGGGCTCCCCGGCGCCTTCCAGGTAATAAGTGACGGCTTCGAAGGCGTTGGTGCCATAGATATCGTTCAGAATACGTTCGATCGTGGCCCGGTCGTAAAGGCCGTCGGACGGAAAAGCGCCGGGGCCCAGGAAGTATTTGTGCTCATTCTCTCCGATTCCCGTGAAACGGACCTCCTTCACGCGCACTTTCCGGAGAGCCAGGTTGACGGCGGCGGGATGGCTGGCCACCTCCGGCGTGGCTCTCCCGGACACCTTCGCGGCGACAGCTTCGAACACCTCCTTGTGTTTCAGGGCGTTCTGATACCCCTGGTCGATGATGTCGTCCACGCTCTTATCGTCGAAGGAAAGCATCGTATAACCGTTCAGGTCATGGTGGACATCCAGGCCGTCATTGTCCTTGCGTTTTTCGGCCAGGATCTCCAGGGCAGGCTTGTTCGCGCCCGAGGCCAGCAGCGTGATCGTCTGCATGAGGAAGTCCGCCGGCGAATTGAGCTGGTTCAGTTCGCGGTGGATGGCCATGTCCGAACCGATGATGATATCGGCCCCCATCTCCCGGGCGAGGTCCACGGGGAAATTGTTCCGCATGCCGCCGTCCAAAAGCACTTCCCCGTCCTTTCGTACCGCCCTGAAATAGAACGGAATCGCCATCGTGGAACGCAGGGCGTCGCGGATGCTGCCGGAAGTCCAGTACTTGGGCGCCATGGCATACAGGTCCGTCGCGACGCAGGCATAAGGGATGGGAAGGTCCGCGAAGCTCAGGCTGTCCTGGTATCCGACACTGACGGAACTGAGCATGTTCCGGACATTCAGGCCGTACAGGTAGCCGTCCGGCAGGCCCAGTTCCATCCGGGCGACGGATTCCTCAAGCATGTCGGCCGAGCTGTTCCCGGATTCCCGGGCCATCTTGTCGGCGACCCGTTCGTGCTTCAGGCGGTCCGCAAGGTCCTTATCGTCATAGTGATGCGGGACGCGGATGACGTACGTGTCCCGGTATTTCCGGAGTTTGTAGCCGATATACTGATTCGGGACCTTGTCCGACATCATCACGGGCCATTCGATGGAGCGGACCAGCGAATCCAGCTGGTCGTGCCTGTACCCCAGCGCATACAGGCCGCCCACCAGGCCGCCCATGCTGGTTCCCGTCACCAGGTCCACGGGGATGCCCAGCTCTTCCATATACTTGATGACGCCCAGGTGCGCCAGGCCACGGGCACCGCCTCCGGCAAGGACGAGGCCCACGGTGGGCCGGTACTGCCGGATGGAGTCCATCCGGGCACGGACTCTGGCAAAAGCGACCGAATCGGCTTCGGGATTGGCACTTGTCAGGATCTGGGCATGGGCGCCCAGGGACAAGGCACATGCGAGGGAAAGCAAAACCGCCAGTTTTTTCATGAAAGTAAAAAGTTATCGCTCTTTATAATCTTCAAAGATACGAAAAAAATCCGCCCCTTCATGCCGAGGGCGGATTTTTCAGATAGCCAGTTGTTGCCAACGCCGCAGATGCGGATTCGGACGTCGGAGCCGACTCCGCATCAGAAAGCGGCACCGAGAGGCCCGCTCCGTCCGGTCACAGGACGGTTTCCTTTCCGCCGTAGAGGGCTTTCACCAGGGGGATCAGCAGGGCGTGGTCGGCCGTGTCATAACGGTACTCCCAGAACATCCCGCCAAGCATTCCCTTGGCCATGATATACTTGCCTTTGGCCTCCACCGATTCGGGATCGTCATAGGAAAGGACGTTCTTTCCGGAGTCGTCCACCAGGAAGGGGACCATCGAAGTAGCGTCCCATTGACGCTTGACCGCCCGGACCAGGGGCTTGCTCCTGTACACCCCCTTGCTGAGGATATCGGGAATCTCATAATACTTCACGGAATACTCGAAGATCTTGGTTCCCTCCGCCGGGCTCTTTTCCGCCTTCCCGTAGAACGGGATGCCCATGACCTGCCGGTTTTTCGGGACACCGCCCTGCACATGGGCCTCGATGCTCTCGTCCCAGCTGCGGTGGGAGAACCGGGAGGACTTGTGCAAGGGTGAGTTATGCCCATTGGGGGCCGCTCCCATGTCGTAGGTCATCACATTGACATAATCCAGGTACTTCATGGCCGTCTTCCAGTCCACGTACTTGGCGCTGGAGGAGGAGGCGAAAGAGATGATCTTGGTGGTTCCGAGGGTCTCCCGCAGTTCCTGGAGGACGAGGTTGAAGTTCTGCGTGTCCTTGGGGTCGCAGCCGGTCTCGTTGTCCGCGCTCTGGGTGGGATACTCCCAGTCGATGTCCACCCCGTCCAGCTGGTGCTTGTCCAGGAGGGATTTCACGCTCTGGCAGAAAGCGGTGCGCTTGCCCGCATCCCGGGCCATCATCGAGAAACCGTCGGCATGGGCGCCCCAGCCGCCGATCATCAGCAGGACCTTGAGCTTGGGATTCTTGGACTTGAGGGCGACCACTTTGCTGATCGGCGCCTGCTTGGACTCGGTGATCACGATGCCGCCGTCCCCGGTCTTGGGGTTCTTGAACCGACCGTGGGCATAGTTGATATGGGTGAGCAGCGTGGGCTCGGGCAGCACTTCGGTATATTCGGTGAAATAGGCCAGGACGATGGGGGTCTGGCCGATGTCCGAGCACAGGGTCGATGACGGCTCCGTCGGTCCGGACGGCCCGGGCTGTTCGTTCTCCGGCGCCGCCTCCTTCTTTGTCGGTTCCGGGATGACGAGTCCCTGGTTCGGCTTGCTGCACGCGGAAAGCAGGAGCGTCAGCAACAAAACGGGGATTCCGGTGGAAAAAACAAGTCTTTTCATCGTTTGAAGTGTATTTCCAGAGGGGACTATAACCCCGAAAACTGGATCTTGTGCAGGATGGACGGGGTAGCGTCGCCGCAGTCGTCGGCGACCCAGATGCAGCCGTTCTTGCGGTCCACGCAGATGCTCTCCGGATTCCAGTTGGCGAAGTCGCCCACGTAGTAGGTCGCAAGGAGCTTCGTGGCGTCACCGTCGAACAGGAAGACCGTATAGCCCAGGTACTCCGGACGATCCTTGTTGGAGTTGGAGTCGATGACCCACAGCCAGTCGTTCTTCTCGTCGTAGTCCAGCCCGGCGTACCCATGTCCGCCGCCTCGTCGACGTCCCACAGCGTGGTCTTGGACTGGTACGGGGCCGCCAGGGTGTACACGCGCTTGGGCTCGATGGCCATGTACATCGTTCCGGTGGCCGGGTCCATGCAAAGGCCTTCCATGTCGGCCTCATAGGTCCAGTGCTGCGTGAAGGAACCGTCGAAGTTGATCTTGTACAGGACGCCGTTGTCCCCCACGCCCCAGAGGAAGTCGCCGTCCTTGGACAGGCACAGGCCGGAGAGTTCCTCCACGATCTGGCTGCCGTTCTGGAGCTTTTTGGAAAACTCGACCTTGCCCATGACCGGCACGGCCGACGGGGTCGGCGGGACATATTCGTCCGGACGCTCGTACTTGCCGGGCGGGTCGGGATGGCCGTCCATGGCATGCTTCACCGCGTGGCGGAGGGTGCCGGCATCGTCGTCATGCCGGTACTCCCAGATCATCGCGCCCAGCATGTTCCGGGACTTGAGGTACTCCACCTTCGCATTGATGGACTCGATATCCTCGTAGCTCGCATACATCCTGCCCAGGGCGGCGGCCCAAACAATCACAGGTTTCATACGCATATCCATCATAGATTCGGTAAAATGATTTGTCTTTCCGTTCACACCACTATGCCGTGTCCGTTTTCTTTTTCCATTCTCCGGGGGTGAGGCCGGTGAGCAACTTGAATGTCCGGAAAAAACTGCGTTCCGACAGAAAGCCCGCGGCGGTGCAGACCGAAGAAAGGGGAAGGCTGGGATCCGAACGCATCAGCTCCTGGGCATAACGGATCCGCAGCTGCGCCACATATTCCGGGAAACTGCCGCCCAGTTCCCCATTGATACAGGCCGACACATAGGTGCTGTTGGTCCCCAGTTCCCGGGCCACGTCGGCCAGCCTCAGATCCGGATTCCGGAACAGTTGCCGTTCCTCTATGAGCGCCGCAATGCGGGCGCTGAGGTCCTGTCCGGTGCCGGCCGGGGGCACGGGAGCGGCCGATGCCCGCCGTCTTTTTCCGCGCAGGAAGAGCCCGAGAACCACCAGGAGGGCGGCGATGGACAGCAGGACCGGCACCCATAGGCCGGCCCGCCATTCCGAAGGAAGACCTGCGTCCAGCGGATCGAACAGGAATACCGCCGCGGAGGGCGTGTAATTGGTGGGATTGGCGCC
>Ga0247609_10005133_pt1 | contig 12926 bp, 1 predicted proteins | sample 172DNAGHGlowgp2_FD_193487 | JGI IMG/M metagenome (GOLD analysis project Ga0247609, IMG submission 193487) | Sheep rumen microbial communities from Palmerston North, Manawatu-Wanganui, New Zealand - 1728 DNA GHGlow gp2 | ecosystem: Host-associated > Mammals > Digestive system > Stomach > Rumen ...
TTTGTACAGAAGCTAAATGTTTATACCCAACAGCAGAAGATTCTACTACCTCAAAATCATCAGAATCTGGATCAAAAGAATATTCAAAACTATCGTGTTTTACCTTATCTATTCTGGCAGCAAGTTTATCAGTTATCGACTGCACTTTACTTAGAGCTTTTACTTGTGCTTCAGCATCTTCGTCTGTATCAAATAGAAAAGTTTTTCCTTTAGTATATTTACGTAATCTTTCTAGATTTTCCTGGCGGAGGAAATAATTTTCCTCCACCCATCTATCTAGATCTTTTTCAGAATCAAAAAATTGTTCTGATTTACCCTTAATTTTTGTTTTATATCCGCATTTACTCATACTTTAATCACATGTATAGAATATACCCTCAGAACTATTATTAAATTCTGACTCTGAATTTTTAATTAAATGTTGTTTAAAGGCTTTAGCTTCAGTTGAATGTATTAGAGTTGAAGTTAAAGAATTATTATCATAAGCACGTCCGATAGATCCAAACATTGCCATGAATATAGTTAAATCTGTGTCTCCCAATTTTTGTAATGGAATTCTTTCAGAAACATTAGTTCCAAGCATTCTATTAACAGCATTTCTAATTTTATCCTGCAAATTATTTAAAGACATTTTTTCTCCATCTTTAAATACAGTATTATTTAAGCCATTTTTAAATGCCTCTGAAACTTCTTCAACAAATAATTCTTCCATAAAATCTGGATTATGAATGCTCTTAAATCCCATTAATTCAGCCTTTCTTCACAGTTCTTTTTCACTAAACTTTGAAAATGCATTTTTGATAGCGCCATAATAGAAATTTCTATCATCTTCATTTCTAGAATACTTAAGCATTGCACAAACCGCATGCGCTAATTCATGGATTTTCGTATTTCCATTAAAATTAGACATTGAAGTGTTTATATAGATTTTACCATCATATATAAATCCCCTCGCTCTGCTAATTCTTTTTAGTATTTCCTGATCTGATAAATCTATTGGAGCATTACTTGGATTTTGAGACCACGCTTTAATGGTGTCATTATTGATTTCGATAACATTATCTCCGTTAAGATTGCAGGTATCATCAATGGCATCCATTGTGGCATATATAACTTGTGCTTCATTAGGTATAAATCTCTGCTGAATATCTTCTTTAGTAAGTCCTAAATTTTGAAGAGCTTCAGCATTTAGTCCTGAACCGGTTGAGAATGGAAGTTCCATCCAAAAATCAGATGCATCTTTACATCTAACATCAAATCTTTCGCCGGTTGGATTGCCATACGAATCAGTTGTTTCAATTTGTTTTATACCGTTATTTATAACGGGCATAATTCCTAATCTAGTCGCCGCATTTGGTAAAATAGACATTCTATATAAAACATCTTTTAATAGAACATCAAAAGTAAATTTTGAACCATCCTCAGCTGTAACTTCATAATGCCCATCACTTTGTTCAGGAGAACTTATACTCATAGCTCTATCTATTTCTGATAAATATTTATAATATTTATTTATTAAAGCATCATCATTATAAACATTCATTACTTCAAAAACTCTTGTAAAGCTATCTTGAGAGAACGAATCTTTATAAACATATAGATTATAAAGATAAATAGCGTCCCCTATTGATAACTCGTCAGAAATTCCAAGTTTTTTAAGAAAATCTGTGTTTTTTGCAATTTCTCCAAAAGACTGCATAATAGAATTAAACATATCTTTTGAAACCGGAGAATCATCAAGAGTCATCATATTAATGGGCATTCTTTTGCGTATTGCTACTTGATTATGGAGCTTATTTACTTGGATTCTAGAATCTATTGTTCTTATAAATAGATTATCAGGAAAGGCCTGTTTTAATTTGGGAAATACATATACATCCATTAAGTGTTTAAATGTGGCTAGTCCTTCAATTGTTCCTAAATCCATTTCAATATTCTTCATACTACTATCTAAATTAGGCGAATAGTATGTTCTAATATCTCCATGTTCAACAGGTAAATATAATAATTGGTTGGATGGTATGTTGATTTTTAAACGTTCAGATTTAAGTCAACTTAATATTAAAGAATCTTTTATAGTATTATGCATAACTTTAAATTCAGCTGCATTTAATCTACGAGTATTATTCTGTTTTAATACTTGTTTGGCTACTATAAAATCTAATTGGAATTGTGCACTTCTTCCCAGAAGTTTATTGGCAGTACCATAAAAATCAAACATTTGAGCAAAATTTGGCACACGAGAGATAATAGCTAAAGGATTTAAGGCATATTTAATAGATTCATATTTATTAATCTGAAATTCCTTATAACTAGGATTTTCTATAAATTGAACAATATCAAAATTAGTTTCTAATCCTGCAGCTGAATAGGCAGAATTTATGAAATTTTCAATTCGTAACAATTTATTATAAAAATCAAATTCATTCGTAGGAATTCCTTGGTTTACACCTAACTCCATTCCGGCAATATTTTGTTCCTCTGTAATAGGCAAAACATCATTAACGATTGTTTTAAATTGTCCAAATTTTTCCCAATTTTTCTCAAGTACTTCTGCTCTAGATTTTAAGAATTTTTGGGTATATCTTAAAAGCATTCTATAGTCTTCTATAGATCCTTCAACAAGAGGTTCTTTAGTATACCCATCTTCTTCCTCTTCGTCTAAACCATATCAATCATCTTGTTCAATCTCACTTTCAAAATCTTCATAAGAATCAAAATCATCCTCATCATTATATGAACTCTTTCTTCTTCATTTACTTTGTGAAAAAGCTTTATAATTAGCATACTTCGGCAATAAAGATCTTAAATGTTTTTCAAATATATTAACAATTTCAGAAGAAGTCAGCCAATATTTAATGTCATCTTGGAGAGCATCTACTTTAATACTAGAATTTTCTTTGGAATCACTTATTGCTCCAACTTTTCTAAGATATTCCTCATTTATAAATATCTTTTGAAGTTTACCAGAATTATCTGGTTTGTAAAAATAAAGAGGATTCTTTCTTGGTATAAGATCCTTATATGTAGCAGTTCCATCAATAGCTTCTTTTTTGCCGTTTTTCATAGTAAGAAGTCTTCCTTGATCATCTGTTTCATAAAACATTTTATAGGCAAAACATTTATTTAATCCAGAAGATGGATATGCTCCTAAAGCAAACCTTAAAGCCTTGGCATTTATTGAAGGAATGTTACCTTCTAAAGCCATAAAATTAATTATGTTTTTAGAAGAAACTCCTTTATGTAATTTACTCATGCCAAATGACTTAGACATTTTAGCAATATAATTAAAGAATGGGGATTGCATTACATCATTAGTTTCCTTAAAACTATGTCCAGTCATTAACATTGCTCCCCAAATATCAGCAAATTCGGAAGTTGCATTAATTTTAGCAAGAATTAGCTCCTTGGCATTATCAGTTGCAGCAGATAATAATTGTGAAATATTTTGGGCAGCATCTTGAGTTTGTGATTTTTCAATAATGCCCTTTACTCTTTGATTACCGTATAATAGAGTTTTTAAACTTAAAACATTTCTTTTGATGCAATAATTATCTAAAATATTGCGCAAGCTTCTACTAATTTCAACATTTAATGTAATAGGTAGCGAAATTTCTATATCGTCTTTTTCAGATAATAATGCCTCTAAACCCTTAAGGTTTAGATTGGCCATTGTATTTAATTCAGGGATTTTGCCCGAAGAATCAACAAATAAAATGTTTAATAAATGTTTTGTAAATTCTTCATCGTCGCAATCTTTATATGCTTTTATAGCAGCATCTATTTCAGAATTAAAATAAGTACTTGCAGCAAAGAAAACTTTCATTGATACTGCAGTAATGCCAATAACTTCTTTACCAACCATATTTTGAACCTGCATCATGAATTTAGTAAATGGATTATCCATATTCATTCTCATTTCAACAGGGTCTTGTTTTACTAGTGCTTTTAAATCATCAGTAGTAATAGGATTGTGACCATAAGGTTGAATTGTGCGTTTATTTAATAATTCAAGAATTCCACCCAGTACTGAATTTTGTAATGCTCTTTCTTTATAAGGAACTTTAGTGTTGGTAGTATGTTTATTTAATAAACGCAAAAACTCTTTTGAAGATAATTCTACGCCCTCATCAAACATAACATATTGACTCTTAGAATTCATAATTTTATTAAAAATTCTAAAGTCCTTCATATTAACTGCATTTAAAAGATCTGCGCCACCAACATGTATGCAATATTCGTGTTCAAATCCATTGGGATTTTTTATTATTAATCCGTCTTGAAGTATACAATGATTTCCACGCAATAATCCACTTAAAATGTTATCACTATTAGTAGACCCGTCAGATACTAAAACAGTTCCTTCTGGCGAAATTTCTATAAATGCTTTTAATAATGCTACAGCATCTTTTTTAGAAATATTATCGCAACGAGTTAAAGTAAACACTTCATTTTGACCATCTATATTATTAGATAATTCTATTGATAATTCTGGATTATCCGCAAAACGTAACACATACGAAGATACAACACCTTCAGTCGAAGATTTAGTAAGTACTATATTATTAAATAAATGGTAGTCTTCGCCATCTGCTAAATCTTGAATATTATTGAAAGGAAGTTTTTCATATTCAATTCCGTTTGGAGCTTCTAATGATAATAGTGGGAGTAAACTAGTTAAATTTTCTTCATTTTCTAATGCAGAGAAAGTTGGAAGAATGCCATTCTTACATAGATTAAAACTCATTATATAAAGTTTATCAATATCATAATCAGAGCCTTGCAATCAAGTTTGTGATTTAGGTACATAAACTTCATTTTTCATACTATCAGAAAATCCTACACATTCAAGTGCTTGGAACGATTGCATAGATTGGGTAGGAATACGAGCTCCTACATAAAGCAATTGGGCTTGAAAAGCTAACCATTGTTTATGTGCTAATTTTTGGAGTCTATACTCATTTTTACTATCAAGATATTTCTTTACTTCAAGAACGAGATCTTTTTTCTCAGTATTACTTAAGTTATCAAAATTATTAATAATATCCTGGCTTAAAACAATCCCAGGTTTAAGGCGGGTAGCTCTTCTAAGTTCAAGTGTTTTGCCGTCAGAAAGCTCTCTGATAAATTCAGTACGAACAATATCTTTAAAATTTTGAACAGTTACGTTATAATCAATAAAATCAATTCCTTCACTATTTATAAATTTTAAAGCATCTTCAGTAGAGTTAAAAATAACTAATGGACAAACCTCTTTATTATCATTTTGAATTGATACTATCTTGCAATCACCATTAAAATCTGAAATTTTTTCAGAATGATTAAACCATATTCCCGTATCCTCAGTACTAAAATTCTTATTTTCAACAGTATATGGATTTAAGGCATTTTTCTCATGATTAGGTTTAACAGCAACATACATAACATGTCCTGTACCCGTAGTTACAATATAATCATATACTTTTCCACCTTTAGCAGAATTAACTTTTCTATGTTCTTTAATTCTATCTTCAAAGAATTTTTGACCAAGTTGTTTTATAGTATTTATATTATCACCAGGACGTAATCCTAATTCGGCGGCATGTAAACGACCCATAATCATTTCTGCATGTCTTGATGTCAAATCTTCCACTTGAAGTTTCTGATCCGTTTCAATGCCGAAAGCAACCTGATTATCAATAATGCCCTCATCTAATGAAGCTAAATCCGCTCTCATTAAGGCATCCAAAGCAGTTAATCAAGAATCTAATTTATTAGGAAAAGTTCTTCCATCCCAAACAATTCCAGCTTTTAAAAGAGCTTTTTGAATTACTTCAATTTTTGCCTCTTTATTTAGACCAATAATATTTCCGTCTTTATCTTGACTAAGTGCATGTATTCCAGAATTACGTTTATGTTTATTATCACGATATAAATTTAAATAATGTAAAGCTCTCACACTATCTAAATCATACATACTAAAAGTTCTATTGCCAATTCTAAAAGTAACATCTGCTTGACGAAGATTTCTTGGTTTAGTATTTCATTTATATAATATTACATTAGGACCTTGTAAGTTTCTAATATAATCGAAATTGTCTCAAGAATCAATTTTAATGGGATCACCCAGATTAATGCTTCCATCCGTATTAACAGTTCCAATTAATATAGTATCCTCTATATCTGGCCTTTGTCCATCAGTAAGGGGAGTAATGGCGCCATTATCAAAAGCATATTGTTTATCATTTATAAGTTTATATACATGTTCCCTATTTTTAATAATACTTTGGTGTATTGTTTCCCCGTCTTCTTTTATTCTAGGATATCTTTCGTCAACCTGTTGTGCAAACTCACTAAACATTAATCTATTTTGACCATCTAAGCTGTAATATTGAATCATATTATGAGATGGAACAAGAACAGAAGCAACACCTGCATATTTTCTTCTAATGCCTTTTCTATTTATTGTTGAAACAACGTCAGATATAAAAGCGGCATTTATTGTTGGACCAGAAAATGGAATTTCATACTTAATGTTATTATCATTTAAGCATTTTTTAGCCTTAATTAAGAATGATTGTGCTAAACCAGTAGTACTTCTATTGCCAGTTTCAAAAGCTTCCATAAGACTTTCTCCAAGAAGTCTATAAATTAAATCTGGATCATTCTTATCTAAAGCGTCCTGAGTTAATCGCATTGCTTCTGCGGCAACTTTTCCAATTTCACGATAAATGTTATTTACGAGAGAAGTGAAATGACCCCCTTGAATAAGAGCAGAAATCATCTGAGACATTTCGCTTACCTCAGAAAATTCAAGTTCATGGTCAGGATTAACTTGTCTACCCAGATTTTCAGTAGACATAGTTGTAGTTAATACCTGAGACATATCCAATTTTCCATCGAGAGTTCTGGCAAAATCATGGTTGAAAACATTACTGCCATTTATATTTCTTGTTCCAACTTTAAAAGCACTACTGTTTATAATATAAGCAATAATTTTATCTTTAATCTGTTCTTGACAAACAAGATAAGCTAAAGTGGTAATATTTCCATCATAATCTTCTAAACCATTCTCCCCAAGTTTCATGCACCACGCGCCACCAAGAATTTGATCTATATCGTATAAAGTATTAATTTCTACAGTTTCCTTACTACTAGGTTTTCTTTTTAATCTACCATCTGAAGGATCCTCTTCCATTACATATTTTCCATTAGAATCTACTTCTGTTAAATAATAAGTACATTCTGTAGCAGAATAGGAATGATCTCCATCAAATTTTATAATTTCTCTTGTAGAAAGATTATGAATTAAATAAGTTTTTCCAGTAATAGGATCTTTTTTATACAACACTGTATAATCATCCTTATTGTATTCAGTAGAATCTGTGCCATTTATTTTATAGCCGTAATACTTTTCTAAGGGAATATATTTATATAGAGGCTTACTATTCATCATTTCATATGCATGTTCTACAGAAGCTTCTGACATATAACCCATTTGTCTTCTGTGATTAGTTAGCCCAAATTCAGCATGCTTTAGTAATGAAGGTATTCCAAATTTTGGATCAATATCTCCTCCAATAGTTTTACTATCATACATTATTTTACCATCTGGAGAAGATTTACCTTCTAAGACAGCAAAAATAGGATTAACAAGAGAAGAACCATCCATTGAATCAAGATCATCCTTCTGTTCCCCCATCATATTCCAAACAATTCCAGGAATATCTTTTACTAATATAAAATTAAATTCCCCGCCAATTCCAAAATCTTTTGGCACAAATCTTTCTATAGAAGCACCATTAATAACAGTACGTTTATATGATGCAGCTAATCTTTTAGCAGCATCGTGAACGAAATAATTATCATTAAGTGATCCGTCTGAATTAAAGTCTCCAGCATCTTTAGATGGTTTGTATTTACCATCGTGAGCCCAAATAAAACCGGTAGCTATTTTATTAAATTCTGTTGAACATAAATCGTCACATAAGAAATATGCCCATAACAAGGGATTATATTCAATATTGCCTTTAGAGTCAACTATCTTAAATAGAACATTTCCAGTATTAAAGTCTATCCATTTATTCCTTTCTTTTTCAGGAAATTTTTCGAGAATTTCTGCAGTATTATTGTCATCAAAAAAATTTAATTCAAATCCAGTAGACAGTAAATCTTCAATAAAATAATCTAACTGTTTATTATTTCTTTGCCAAAACTTTGAGGAATCTTTTCCACAATATAGTTGTAGTTCATCATCTAAAGAAGGATTAAATCCTCCATTTTTAGTAAGATGGACTTCATTTATAAATTCTACTCCCGCAGTTTTAAAAGCCTCTTGTATAGTTAGATGATTTTCTAAATAAAAGTCACTCGATTCATAATTTTTTATAAAATTTTTGATCTCATTTATACTATCTAAAATATATTCGGGATCAGTTTCTAATGAGAAATCAAAAACTTTATTATAATCATTTATAAGATTTGTTGCAAGAGCTAAATATTGAGTCCTACGGCAATTATATATTTTATTACGAAGTAGTGTAATATTATCATTAGCGTTATTGCCAGAAATAATATTTTTTAATGCCGTTTCCAGTGTAACAATTTCTCCATTTATTTTTCCTAATTCTATATCTTTTCCATAAGGAATAACTCAGTGGGTTTGTTTATCTGCATTAGTAGTATTTTGAAAAAGAATATGATTTCTTTTATTATCATATAAACTCTGGAAAAAGTCGCATACTACTCCTAAATATGCAACTTCATTTTCAGTATATGCTGAAGATTGTCTATTAGTATCCCCTATTTGAAGATCCCTTCTGCAGAAAGGCTCTCCAATTTTTAATGAATTAACATATGCGAAATTAGATATGAAAATATTTTCTACCGCTTTTTTATCGGCTTTTTGTTCTAGCTTAGAAACAGTCCTTTTAAAATTATGAATTCAAGAAGTTAAACTAAATGCGGGAATAGAATCCCCGTTTAAATTCTTAAGAGTAACCGCTGTATCAATTCCATAAGCGGCGGCAAACATTTCGGATAAATTCTGTAATTTATTTCTAAAAGCATTTGTATATACATTTAATACTTTAATTTTTGCGTCTCCTATAGTATCAAAAGTAAAATCAGAACTATTGCCGCTTATTGCCAATAAAGTTGTACAAAGTGCATGAGAAAATAAATCTAATAAATGTTTACTATTAGTGTATTGTTGCCATGCGTCAGGAACCATTCCCAAAAGAGTCTCAATAACTGGTTTAATAGTAGTATTTAATTTTTCATAGGGATCTTGAGACTCCTCACCCATAAATGGCGTATATGTTATTTTAGTTCCATCTTCCATTGTAATTGTAGGAGTAGAACTAGACCTTCAATCGCCAGCTATTCAATATTCTATATTAGTTTGGACACCATGAGATGTATCGCCAACTAATATAAGTCTAAAAGTACCTTCTTCTGGGGTTTTTTTATCGTCTTTAAATTTACCAAAATAAACAATATTATCTTCAAAACTAATATCATAATCTTCACATAGTTTATCAAAAGCATCCTTATTAAGAGTTCCAAACTCATAAACGGCATTTTTAATTCTATCAAGAATTTTTATTTCTTGTAAATTTATTAAATTTTGACGACCCTCTTTTAAAACAATTTTTCCATTTTCATCCGTATACATTAAATAACTCATTCCAATATTTGTATCAACATATTTTCAAATGTTTTCAAGAATATTTTGATCTATATTGGATGTTAAGACAGCCTCAATTGCATATAATTTATCTGGATACCTAATTCTATATCTTAGAAATTCAGGGTCACTGCTGTCCATATTTTTTTGAACAAATTCATTTAAGAGGCTTTTTAAAGTCTCAATATGCATATCGGATAAAGCAATTGCGCCGCCCTCTTGTGAATAAACTCAACGTTTAAAATTTCACATAATATTCATAAATGCCTGACTGCCAACCATAACTTGACCTTTATCAGGATCAGATTTTAGTTGATACTCGTCTCCAACTTTTATAACTTCCGGCATATTATCAAATACCATTGATAGTAATGGACTATTCACTTTTGTAGCATCCTGTAATTCATTCTTTCCAAAATGAGTTTGCGGATTAGAAGTCATTCCAACATATGTATACATTTGAGTGCCATATCCTGCAGAATTTTTATAAGAAGCTTTTGGCTCTATAAATTTGACGCTATCCATAAAAACATCAAAATACTTCAATAGAACGTATGCATCATGTGCTTTTCTGTATACTTCTGTAGAAGTATCTATTTTTTCAGAACTATTTATTGCCTGTTCAAAAGAGGTTAAAGCATTTATTATAATTTGTGTGAATATTGAATCGTTAGTGCTCTCAAAATTAATGTTTGTATCAACATGCGTTAAAGAAGATATATCATTTAGTAATTGCTTTTTAAAATTGAAAATATTTTCATTAAGAGTTTTATTTTTTTGTTCTGTACTTCCTAATAAAGCAGAGCTAATTTTTTCAATATTTCTTCCATTAGTTTCAACTTTGAAAATTGCACTACTTGCAATATTATTTTTAAAACGAGTTAAAACTCTATCATATCCAGAAGTATCAGAACTTCCGAATTCAAGTTTAATATCATTTACAGTTTTATCTATTTCAGCATATTTATTTGTTGAAACATTTTCTTTCTTATCTGTAAATTCCACTAGAAGCCCATCGGCAAAAGGCTTTCAAATTTTATTAAAACTAATTTCATTTTCTGTAGATTGACTAAGATATTCTTGAATAGAATTTATTTTTAAATTAGCTTGTATATTATTTATAAAATCTTGAATTTTTTCTTCCAAAAGTTTCGCAGAGTCGTCTGCCACCCCATTTAATATATCTTTTCAATCGGAGCCATTACGAAGCGCTCTTCCTATAGCTCCGATTGCATCAGATATATTTATAATGTTAACACATCCCATTTATTTTATTTTTATATATTGAGATCACATCTTTCATTACTATTTCAATTATTTAATTGTGCGGATAAAGTTTCTAATTTTTTAACTTGTTTATATAGTTCTTTATCTCCAATTGTCATTAAGAAACTAGATATTTCGTTAGTTGAAAGGGCAAATATTCCCTCTGTTCTTAAACGATGTATATTCCCACTTATTTGAGTTCACTCGTCCTCCGTAAAAAGATTCCCAATAAAATCTTGCAAATCTTGATATTTAATACCTACTTTTATTAATCCATTATTAATGTATATACTAACTTCATTCTGGTTATTATCAATGGCATTAAAAATTATTATATTATTATTTAGTGAATCTTTTACTGTTATTGAAGGTTCCTCAGATAAAGTAAAACTATTGTCTTTACAATACTTGTCAACAAGAGCTTTATTGGGATCTAATTGCACTATTCTTAAAGTTTGAAGATCTTTATTGTATTCTAATCTACGCCCAATACTATCTAATATAATGTTTATAGAGTCTATTTTACTTTCAATTGAGCCCTCCGATTCTATAATATCAGTTATTTGATCAGAATTAACCCCAGAATCTAAAATAACTTTTTTCAAAAAATCATTACTTTTACCTATAGCAGATTTATTTACAAAATCTTCATATGCCTGTTGATCTGTTAAATTATAGCTATTTCCATTTGTTAAAGTTATTATTCTTTCCTTAGAATCCGCATTTATTTCTATTTTGCGAATTGTAAAAGTCCCATCACCTCCATCATAATTAGTATTTGAGCCCAACCAAGCGCCATTTATTTTTACACATTCATCATAAAAAAGTAATACCCCATTCACTTTATCAATATATAAGTTCTTCTTAAATTCAATAGAAGGTTCTTCCTTATATTTTGATTTAGGAATATTTTCTCCATTTACTTCATTTTGAATTGCTTTAGATAAATACTCATAATATTTGGCATCATATGGTATAGATATATTTTCAAATATAACACTTTTATTTAAATTATCAAAATTTATCGGCTTTCCTAAAAATTCTTTTGCAGTATAGAAATTACCACTATTATCTATAAAAACATCTCCAATCTTTATTTTCATTTTAGGAATCTTAGTATCAATATTTAAATTGGGAGTATTAGAATCTAGTACTAAATCAATTTTTCCATCCGCTGAAGCAAAATAAACGGCATCCCCATATTTAAATAACGGATTCAATAAAATGTCCTCTGAATAAACTTTTCCTTCTCTTATCTCATATGAAATTCCGGAAGGTGAGGTAAAAATATTTCTATTTTTAAGGACTCCATTACTTAATTCTGCGGGAGAAATATTTTTATTTTTTAAACTAACTGTTAATGTTGATGTGCCGACACTTAATTTAACAGTGCCATCATTAAAGTCTATTTGTTTAAGTTTTGCAATTCGCGCTTCATTATTTTTACTATCTAGAACAGGAGTGCTAATAAATTTTGATAATCATCTATTATCAACAGTAGCTGTTAGATTTAAAACGTTACCATCCCATTCAATTTTTTTATCAGTATCAAGTTTAAAATTATAATCAGATTCTTTAATAGAAACATTATCCTGATTTAATTTAAAACTACTTCCATGATAAAGATCTAAAATGGGGGCACCTTCATGACTAAAATCTGCGGAGACCTCCCAAATACTTCCCTCAATAGATTCTAAGTTACTTTTAGCTAATCTTGAAGGCATTTGAGATATCGCCCATAAAGAACTTTTACGAGAAGCTTCTGCACCTTCACTTATTTGTCTATTTTCATTTAAAGTAAATCCGTCTATAAATTTAGAGGTCTGCAATAATCTATTTTCAAGTTTACTTAATATTCTATCATTTCCGTTGGATATTATACTATTAATTACGGTAGCAACAGTATTGTAATCATTATTTAAGTATAAACGAGGTTCCTGTCCCCTACGTTGAAGAGACTGCATTAAAGAAAGTTGTATTCTCCCTGTTCCAA
>Ga0247609_10005134_pt1 | contig 12925 bp, 1 predicted proteins | sample 172DNAGHGlowgp2_FD_193487 | JGI IMG/M metagenome (GOLD analysis project Ga0247609, IMG submission 193487) | Sheep rumen microbial communities from Palmerston North, Manawatu-Wanganui, New Zealand - 1728 DNA GHGlow gp2 | ecosystem: Host-associated > Mammals > Digestive system > Stomach > Rumen ...
ATCCCCAAACCCCAATCCCCAATCCCCAATCCCCATTTAATACTTTTTAATATTTTTTATATAAAAAATAACCTATAATATAGAAATATTTTGTGTATATTTAAACAATTTATTAAAATAAAATAAATAAAAAGACATTAAAAAAAATGAAAATTTTAAAATCATTTTCCAATTTTAAAAGAAATATTTTTTTATCTTTCATCACATTAGTATTAATTTGCCATATACAAATTAAATGCGAAATAAAAATATTCCCAGATCATCATACAGAAGATGATCCAGTCTTCAATAAATCCCAAGTAATGGATATAACAAATGAAAGTTTTTATTATGATTTAGGATATTTTACTGAAAAGGAAAAATATTATCGTTCTCCTAAATATGGAATAAATTATAAACCAAGAAAATGTGAATTAATAGAAAATATAACTGGAAGTATAACTTATAATGATAATGATGTAGATAGTTTTTTTGGTCCCAGTAAAGGAATTGAAGATATTGGATCAACATTAAAAAAAGAAAATAGATTTGAAGAAACAAAATTATTTAGAAATACGATGAAAGGCTTTAATTTTAGTTGTCCTTCTCCAATAAGAGCTTTTCATCATAATGATTTTGAAATAAATATGACAATTCCAATGATATCAAGTAGTTCTATGATAGTAAATGTAATTTTAATGAGTGAAGATGGAGCAGTTAATAATTCAATAGGTAATATCTCATTAACAGCAAATCAATATCAAAAAGTTGTCTTTTACATTTTACCAAAAGTTGAAAATGCAGATGAAGTTTCAACAATAATGAATTTTAGACTTACACCTAATAGAAATGATCCTGGAACAGATGTGTTAATATATGGAGATCCAAAATTATCATTGCAATTCATTACTAATTCTGATGGTTTAGTTTTATCAAATTATAGAGTAACAATAGAAGATTTAAAAACATTAGCAGGAACTGTTTTTACTTATGATATGATAAGAAGTAAAAATGGGCTACTAACAAATTGTACAGAAGATGAAGATTGTTTTATAGGCTTCATGTGCTCATATTTTAATTGTACTCCATGTCATCAAAGTTGTACTGAATGTTATCAAGATGATTTTAATCCAGCTGGCTTAAATTATTGTAAAAAATGTAATGTAATGAGTATTACAGAAGAACCAAAAGATGGATATTGTAGTATAGGTTATGTTGATGTAACTAAATTTGAAGATTTTGAAGTAAAAGTTAAGCCTGATGGGGAGGATTATGATGATAGACATACTTTAGGTTTTTGGATTTTTTTGGCTGATACAAATTTAAGTAGATCAAAAGATAATGATGAGAGACTTGGTGATAATATAAAAAATGGTCCTGAACCACAAAAAAATGATATATTACATCATGTGGTATTAAAAGATAGATTAGTAATAACAATCATTCAAAGAGTAAAGAAATTTTCTGTTTATTGTCATGTTTATGAAGATCTTTTTTCAATGAATGTAACAGATAAAAAAATATTTGATCCTAAATATGAAAAAGGTAATTTTTATCCTCATCCTCATTACTTTTTAAATTTTAGTGTACCAAGTAATAATCAAAAAGTTTTTATGGTGGGTGATGATGTTTCAAATAATGAGGATTTCCATCAAACTATAGATGGCCATTGGGTGCATGTTTCTTGTGCAGAATCCTTTGATCATGGATTATATTATTTAAAAACAGTTATTAATGGAAAAACAGAATATAAAGAAGAGCATTTAGAGCATGCACCTTTCAAAAGAAATTTCCCTGCAACTGAACCTGGTATTCCTCCTAAAGATGTAATAATCGAGGTGCAAAGTGATAAATATTTTAAACATATTATATATGATGATAATACTTTATTACTGCAATTTAAAAATTGGCATTTGTCAAGATCAAAAGTTTATTTCAGACATTTAACCCTTTTTAAAGAGTATATACCTATAAAAATGCAATATATGTATTTTGATTATCATAAAATTGGAAATTTTTACGAACTATTATATTATTTGCCTTTCGATCAATTATATTATGGAACAGTATATAAAATAAAAGGATATTCTTATGAATATAAGGAAGAAGATATTTTTTTAAATTTCACCAAAAAAAATATTAAAGATGAAAAAGATATAATTACTCCTGCCTTAAATTTTAAGCATCTTAATTTTCCTCCTGTAAACAAAAAATACAATGAAATAGATTTAACTCCAAATGAATATATTTCTTTAAATAAAACTGATAAACAAAAATACGTTTATGATGATTATCAAGCAATGTGCTGTGAAAAATATTTAGATACAAATAAAAATCAATGTGATGATACCTGTATTAATTTTCATGAAGTGCCATTTGTAGGAGTAAATGATAAATCTGGATATTGTGATTATACTTGTCAAGAATCTATGACTTGCTTATATGATCAACCAGCTGGAAATAATTTAGATTATGATGGTGGATTTTGTACTGAATTAAGCAAAGCATATAATTTATTTTATAGATGTGAAGATAATCAAGTAGATTATTATTTACAATATAGTGGATTTTATAGCTCAGCAAAAATGGAAAAAAAAATTAAAAAAATGTACTCTTTTTTGTTAGAATTTTGGTATTATGATGATTATTTTTTAAAGCAATTAGGTCCAAAGTTTTTTGGGGACCCTTCTCATATTAAACATTATATTCTTCATACAAATGTTATCGATTTTTATTTTGAAATTAATGGTGCTGCTGATGCTTATAATGAAAATATTTATTATAATTATTTTGGAAGTAGTATTGGGACTGTTGGTTCATATAAGCACCAAGAATGGAATAGAATATACATGTATTCAAGATATAATAGAACAATAGAAGAATATCATTTTACAGTAGGGGTAAATGCAAATTCAAAGACAATATTAAGAGCTCAACATTATCCTACAATTGGACCTTTAGAAAATATTATTTTTTGTGATAAAGTATGCAAAGATTTTGAAGATAAAGTTATGCATTGGGCTACAGGTTACTATAAGAATTTTAGAATTTGGGATGGAAATAATGCAAGCCCAAATATATTAGCTCAATATGATACATTTTATCCAGATTTAATAAATAGGGTTTCTGCAATAAAATATTATTTCCCAATGACAAATAAATATATTTCTAATAATAGGGTCATCGATCCAAAAAATAAAGAAGAGTTTGTTATAGTACATGGAAAATATTTTTTCAGAAAATATAATTATTGCTCAACATTTGATATATTAGAAGCTCAAAAGAAATATGGAACTTGTAATTATTTTATAAATAGAGGTGAAATAGATGGTAAAGATGAAAAATATGAATATATAGAATGCAATAACAATAGATGTGAACGTTGTTGGTGTCCTGGCAGTTTAGGAGGAACTGCTTTTTATTATTGTCGTAAATGTAGAGAAGGAAGTTATCTTTCTTCTGGCTATAGTTGTAATCAAATAGGATCATATTTTTTTAAATCTCCAAATTTATTAAATAGAAATTTAGATGCTAAAGTCCAAAAAATAACTCTAATTGAAAATAAGCCTGCTGTAACTGTTACATTTTGGTGTAAAACCTTTGGCTTTGCTGGTGATGATCATATAGTAATGTTCCAAATAGGAGAAAGTCTAGAAATTGTTTTTTCTTCAAGTGATGATGATCCAGTTAGACCTTATGGATTATCAGTTGTAATAGAAGATAGATTAATATCAAATGTTTTCGATTTCAGAAATCAAATAGGTGATTGGGTTTTTTTTTCAATTGCTCATCATAAGCAAATATCTGATATGGGAGTTGTTTTTTTTCCAACTATGATGAAATTTGAATTGCAATCTCAATCATATCCTGTGAATATCTCTAATGTTAATCCTTTAATGAATCTAGACAGTTTCACTATTAAAAAAGATTATTTTGGTTTAGTTGCAAATGTTAAGTTTTATGATAGATATATTATAGGAGCTTTAGGTTATGAAGAATCTAGTAGAGTTTTATTACAAAAAACACCTTTTTATGTTCCTGTTCCTGTTGAAAGCTTTTTTGTTCAAGCACCATCTGATACAGGTTGTTTTGATACTAGTTATTTAGAGGGAGCAAATATTAATGATTTTGAATGTGTTCCTGATGAAAGTCCTTCTTATGGTTATCAAACTAATTGTGTTCTTCCTGATAAACCTTTTAATGAAGCTACATATCCAAACAAAGATAATATTAATAAATGTTTTAATTTATGCTATGGAAATGAAGGAATAGGTCAATGTAGTTGCATTAATTATAACTATAATAGTCAAATGATATTTAGAAATAATGATAAAAATGCTTGTAGATATATGGAATATATTAATTTCGCCAATTCAGATCCAATTGTTATTAATAATGTTCAAACTGCAAGAGAAACTAAAAGGTATACTATGCAGTTTTGGATGTATGCCTATAATTATTTGCCAGGAAGATTTGGAGGAGTTACTTTTTTTTGGGATGGACATAATAAAATAATAGTTCAAAAAGGAACTCAGTCAGAAGGAAATAATAAATATGAATTTCATTGCATTCCTTATGCTGAAGGTGATTTTGAAGCACCAAGAAGATTAATAAAAGTAATTGAAATTAATAAATGGAATTATTTATCATGTGCAGTTGATTTTGTAGAAATAAATTATTATATAAATGTTAATACATATTTTAATGAATTAGAATTGGAAAGAGCTAACTTAATAGAAACTTCACCAACAAATTTATTATTAACTCAAACTATAACTACTTTATCAATTACAGATAATTCAAAATTTGAAGATTGGGGAGTTCTTTTTTTTAAGCACATTCGTCTTTGGAAATGGTGTTATTTTAATGCTGAATTCCTCAGTCGTCTAAAATTAAAGACTAGAACTAAATTTCCATATTTATTAGAACAATGGGAGCCTGAGCATGGTATGATTAGAGATCCAAATAAAGATTATTTTGATAGTTTTTATGTTAAAGAGCTTAATGGACATAATACATTTTATGTAAAATATAATGGGCATTATGGAATGAATGTAGTTGATGATTATTTTTATAATGACCCTGTTAATTGTACTGAAGATGGACAATATTATGATGTAGCTATAGAAAAATGTCTTCAATTCATTGATTTATCTAAAATGCAAGACTTCAAATTTACGAATCTACCATTTGCTTATAGTGGAAGTTATTCAATGTCTATATGGATATTTTTAGAAGATGCAAGTGTTATAAGTCAAGGATTACATATTAATTGGTCAAAACATTTGCAAATAACTATAATAAGAACAACACGTTTAGAAGCCTATTGTTTTCCTCAAGGGTATTATTCTGATAGTGTTTCGAATGACAATATTCAGTCAAAATTTAGCAATGCTTTAAATGTAGCTCAAGTTTATCTTCTTGATGAATATACATCTGAATCAGCTACTTGGATAAATGTTATTTGCTCTGTTTCTCATTATAATAGAGAATATTATGTAAATGGCATGGATGAAAAATCATTAAGCATAAAAACTTTTAATAATGAATATTTATATAAAGATGTTAGTAAGACAACTCGTTCTTTCTATCCAATGAGATATTTTTTTAGTACTATGGATATTTCTAAAAAAGATAGTGATATTATTGATACTAATGATAATAATAGTATTAATTTATTGCAAACAACATTAAGTATAGAAAAAATTACTAATACAAAAAGAATTTATTTTAGATCAATTACATTATTTAGGGACTATATACCATATTGGTACAATAAATATCTAAGGAATATGAATTTTGTGAATTTAGAAGCTTCAAAAATGCCTTCAGTTTTATTTTTTGCTAATTTTGCAGAATTTAATTTGAATAGCAAAAATTTAGTATATCGTTATCAATTTAGACCATATAATTATGGTTCTGGAGATGGGATGATAATTAGAAGCTTTAATAAAAAATTAGTGGTTGCTGAATCTTCTGCAACTTTTGAGTTATGTGCTAATTTCAGATTTATGCCATTATGTGAATTTGCAACAAAAACAAAAATGAAATATGATTCAAATAAGAATTATTGTGTTTTTATATCAGATTGTGATTTAACTGAATTAAATGCTTATTATTGTATGGAAGAAAGAACTCCTATATGTTGTTTGCCAAATTATTATATAACCTCAGATGATTCTGGGCAAATCTATTGTAGAGGAGGATGTATTAATGAAGATATTCGTAATCCTGGAACACATGAAACCCAAGGAATATGCAATTCAAAATGTATAAAAGGTACAAAGCAATGCCCTGGGTCTTCTTCAGCTCATTTATCAGATTATCAATTAAATTATAAATGTGAAGATGATAGATATAGAATAGGATACCATTGTGTTGAATCAAAATATAATGAACAAAGTGCTTTATTCTTTTCAAAATGCTATAATTCTCCAAGTTTTACAAAAACTATTTCTGAAGATAATCAATACTTATTTAGAACAGGATATTTTTTAGAATTTTGGTTTAAATTAGATCATATGCTGGATAAATGCCAAGATTCATATGCAACTCAAGCAAATGAATATTATTTTTATTCTATTCCACATACAATATATCTTGAAACTACAACAAATATCTTTTATTATCAAAATACAGATAATTCAGCATTAAAAGGTCAAATAGCTGGTATAAATGATTATGAATGGAATAAAGTTTATATAAGAACAAGAATAAATGAAAAGCAAATCGATTTATTTTTAAATTTTGAAATTGCAAATCCTAAGCTATCTTTTACTGATATAGAAAATACTAATCTTCAATTAAGTAAGATAACATTTTGTCCAAGAAAAAATAGTGGGCAATGCGGAGTATCTGGAGGATTAAATTGGGGATCAGCTTATTATAAAAATATTAGAATATGGGATGAAAGAACAGCCACTATTAGAATGGTTCAAGATTTTAATAATAAATTATTCACAGAGTTTCCAAATAGTTTAATTATATTCTATCCTTTATCAATACAATATATGGATATTAATGTAATTCAAGAAATAATAACAGGAACAGATAGCTTTGAAGTTACTCATTCTTGGACGAACGACTTTAAAAATTCAGATGACTATATATTTTATAATTATGAAATAAATCATGACTGGGGAGAAGAAAATCCTGGATATTTTATTGCTGCTTTAGGAGAATCAGATGAAGATAATGGAGTAGTTACTGCAACACCATGTGATCCTGCATGTCGTAGATGCTTTTCTGCTGTAGCTACAAATTGTTATGAATGTAATGAAGGATATGTTTTGAATGGAATGGAGTGCATAAGAATAAATGGATACTTTTTAAAAATACCTGCAAATACTTTAAATACTATAATTCCTTTCAAAATAGAAGTAGGTAATACAAAAGTAAAAGATTTAAAAGCATGGACATTTTGTATTTATATGAAGTTTGAAGGAATTTTAGCAGGTGGTTCATCTCAGGCAAGAATAATAATGTTTAGAGCAGATACATATATTGCATATGATGTTGAAACAACAAATTTAGTTTTCATAGTTGGAAGTCAAGAAGCTTTTAGAGATGAAAATTTCCATGATTATTTTGGAACTTGGATTCCTATATGTGTAGCTAATTATGTAAGTGGAGCGATAGAAAATGAAATATATCCAAATATGTTAACAATTAATGTCAATAAAATAGATATCCCATTTACTGAAGATTATCAAATTCCACCTGATGGTGTAAAAATTGATCAACTTAGTTTGCATTATGAAGTAATTGCTTTCTTTGCAGATTTCAGAATATATAGAAGATTTTTGCAAGGTAATTTTGGTACTATAATATCTTCTACAAATGCAGCAAATTATTTATTAATATATTATTCTTTATCAGGAAATAATGCATGTATACAAGCTGATTATTTAACAACAACAGATAAAATAGATGTAAACTGTGTACCTGACTATAATATATATGTAGATTCTTCTAGGAAATGTTCAGATGTAACTTATTATTTTGATGTTCAATACGATTCTGAAAATATACCTTGCGCAAGTTGTGATAAAACTTGTGTAACACTTTGCTTTCAAGGAAATAATCAGCAATGTACATGTGATATGTTTGATGGATTATACTGGTTAAGAAAACATAAAACTACTTATCAAACTTATTGCGAATATTTACCTTATATTGATTTTTCAGCAATAAATGATGTTGCAATGTATGTACCTTCGAGCTCAACTTATGAATCAACTATAGAAGTATGGTTTTACGCATATAGTTACAATTTAAATACATTTAATTTTAAGCAAATGACAATAGAATGGAATTTACACAATAAGCTTGTAATAGTGAATAAAAATAATGAATTATATGCAAAATGCTATGCATTATGGGATGAAAGTAGAGAACTTTTCTATACTGAATATCTTGAACAAAAAATATATGGATATAAGTGGAATTTATTAAGATGTGGTTCAGAATTCATTTCAGAATATCCTCAATACTTTTTAAATGAAGAACAAACAAATTTGACAATAAAAGAATATCCAGAAGATAGAATCGGTAAAGTAACTACTTTAAAAATTAAAAATATAGAAACAAGTTATGACTCTTATGGATTTGTTTTTCTAAGGGAACTAAAATTATGGCAACAATATAATTATGAATATATAGATACTTCATATATTGATTTACAATCATTTGGTGTTTATCAGAAAGAAATAAAAAAATCAGCTGGTAGATACCCAGGATTAATTGCCTTTTATAAGAATGATTTTAAAATAGAAGATTGGCAGGCTGAGCTAAATGCTCCGCATAAATACACAATAATAAATTTATTAGGAGCCGAATCAAATGTTGAAATATATTTAGTAAATAAATGGGTAGTTACAAGAAGAACACATTTTATAGGATATAATATTATAGATCCAAACCCAAAAAATACCAATTATAAAGAATTAACATTATGTGCAGAAGGAGAAGTATATAATCCTTCTTCTGATACATGCTCAAAACCTCAAACAACACATTGTGAATATCCTGGAGATATGGGTGATAAATGTATATCATGTAAAGAAGATGCAATATATATTAATATTGTTGATGGATCTTGTACAAATGAATGCCCAGTAAAATTTTATCCTAGAGATGATATGAATCAATGCAGAGCTTGTCATAACACTTGTTATACATGTACAGGACCTTTTTATAATAATTGTACTTCATGCGAAGGTGATAGAGCTTTGGTACCTGATTTACATATATGTATTTTTTTTTGTGAAGAGTATGGATTAACAACAGATCCAAATGACCATAATATGTGTATTCCATTTGAAGCCAAAGCAGTATTAGTTAATTACAGAGAAGATACTCCAATTGATTTAGAAACATTTGAAAAATTAATTGCTGAAATTACTTATTGCAATGCTATAAAATGTGAATCAGAGTGGTCATTTGATGAAAATGCAACAATATTAGTAAATAATGATACTGAAATAGCTTTTCCCTTTGAAGGAAATGAAGTCTTTGGAGATCCTCCAAATTTAGAAACTCCAGTAGATAATTCATTTTTTGCTTTAGCAAAAAAATATGTAGTAGTTTTAACAGTATATGCCCCAAATTACAAAAATCATTCAATAAATGTGAGTATACCATTCCCTTTTGTTTTAACAATAAATGCCAGCCCAAAGCATGGTAGATTAGTAATAGCTCCTGAGATAGGATTATACAATACAACTACTTTTCTTATTATGTGTAAAAATTATGATGATGATACAACAAAAGATTTATTATATAGATTTTACGCCAAAGAAAATGGAGTTCCAACAACAGAATTACTTAGAGGATGGTCTTCAGAAAATGAAATTACGAGAAATTTCACAGTAAATTATTATCAAATGCCGAGTAGTACAGTAACTATATATTGTTATATAAGGGATAATTATGGTGCTGTAACTACTGCGACCAAAGAAATAAAAGTATCTAATAACCTCAACAATGGATTATATAATTTACCTGATGCACTTACAGAATATTCATTACCTACTATGAGGACAGACTTAATCTTCTATCATAGAAGTCAATATTTGATGAGTTTAGGAATTGATATGTATAAAGTTTTACAGCCCAATTTGCATCAAACTAAATATGAACCATCTCTAGATTCATCTATGATGACAAAGACAGACCCTGTTTGTACTTTAGATTTTTGTAATAACAATGGATATTGTGATTTAATGGATGAATTTATTAATTGTTATTGTGATACAGGATTTATTGGAAGAAATTGTCATGTAGAAAAAAATGGATATGAAACTTTAGAATTTTATTATAATGAATTATTTGATAAAATAATAGGTGATATACAAGAAAGTATTACATGGTATGAATTTGAGACTTTTCATAATTTATATTTTGGTGCTTGCCAATTTATCCAGGATAAAAATTTCTTTAGTATAAATTTAGATACATTTTTGACATTGGCTATGTCAAAATATAAAGATTCAATTTTAAATAACACTCCAGAATATTTCGATTTATTGGATTATTATTATTCATATGAATTAATGTTAATGGAACAGCAAAGAGGAAAAATAAAATATTTAACTGGTTTAAAAGTAAGAAATATTACTTTAGACGAAGAATCAATGGAAGATTATAAACAAAGCTTTAACTATATTAATGAAGAATTAATTAAATTAATGAAATATATAGCTAATGAGTATACACCTACTAAAGGCTCATTCTTTTATGAATCTAAAAACTTTTATTTGGCTTTAACACCAATTGAAAGAGGTTTTAATGAAAAAGAATTTTTTAAGCAAAGAAAAGAGAAATATAAATCTTATTTAGAATTTATGAATTGTGTCAATTATATTGAAATTGAGAGACTAAAAGACCCAAATTATTATTTATATCTATTTTTCATTGAATATTATTATTTCCCCTATGCCTATAATAATACAATTTTAAGAAATAATACAGGACCTTTATTAGAAGTAAGACTTTTGGATACAAAAACTGGAAAATTTTTGTCTATATCCGGATGCGAAAATAATAATCGTATTAAATATAATATACCATATTCTGGATACTATTTCTTAGAAGAATTTAATTTACAAAAAGCAATGTATGATCCGAATGTATATAAAGGACCAGATGACCCCATTTTTGCTGATCCTATATATATTATGGATAATGGAAATGTAACTGATAGTACTATTGAAGAAAGAATTAAATTGTATAATAGGATATATAATATTACTCCTAAATATTATGATGAAATGCTTAATGATTTTAATGACACTGGAGTAACTTATCTCAACTTTACTAGAGATACAAATTATATTGTTTTCAGTAGTACTCATTTGACTCAATTTACTGCTTTCTTTGTTCCAAATAATGCTACATTTCATTGTAATGGAAGATTTTTCTATTTGATGAGACCGAAAATTTTCTTATTTTTCCCAAATTATTTAAAGTCCATAGGTGGATTAATATTTTTGATATTATTAGTTTTATATTTACTGTTTTTGACAATATTAAAATTATATGATAAAAAATTCACAAATCAAGAAGCATTTTTAGAATATCTAAAAGAAGAAATAGTTGACTTATTTTTACATTATAAAAAGCCAGAAGATAAAATAAAAGAAAAAGAAGAAAAAGATTTGATACCAAATAAATTAAAAAAGAGGTATAACCATAGGAACTTCTTTGATAATAGAGATTATGGACCAAATGGATTTGGAAATACAGTTATGACCTCAGGAGAAGATTTAAAAAATCAACAAATATATGGACAAAATAAAAAAAGAAAAGGATTTGTTGGTGAAAAATTTGATAAGGATTTTTTAGATGATTTAGATCTTGATGATGATGATGTATTTAATATGAATTTACATAAAAAAGGAAAGCCAGTAAATAATAACTTTTTTTATGGAGGAGATGTAAAATCACGAAAAAAAAATGCTGAAGAAGAATTAAAAAGGAAAAAAAATTCAAATTTCTTTTATGGCAATAGAAATGATAACAAAGATAAAAATAATAGAGGAAGATATCATCATAATGCCTTACCAGAAGAATTTGAAAATGCTGATGAAGCAAGAAGCCAAGAGTTAGAAAATTTTGCTGGTATTAGTCTTTCATTTTGTGAATTTTTAAAGCTTAATATTAAAAGCAGAAGTATTCTAATTAATTCTTTTTGTATAGTATCAGTTTTTAATCCAAGATGGAAAAAATTATCTTTATTAATGACAGAATTTTGTGTTATTTTAATTTTTGTATCAATTTTCTTAACTTCAGATGAAAATGCTGTTCATACTTCCCCTGTGAAAATGATAATTTATTCAATTTATTCAATGTTAGCAGCAGATGGAGTTATGTATTTAGTAGCAATATTCTTTAAATTCCCAAATAAGAAGGAAAGAAGATTATTTACTTTGGTAACTACTGGAGGGCAATTGAGTGTATTAAGAGAATGGGAAGTTATAGAAAAAAGGCAAAAAATATTTGCAATAATAGGAATGTCTCTTTTAGGAATTATTTGGATATATTCTTTTTATTCTATTTTTGGATTTACTGTAGTTTGGAAATATCAAAATAAAGGTTTTGTTGAATGTTTTGCTTTTGCTTTTATTTTCAATTTTATAGTATGTGAATTTCTTATTGAATTATTTATTGCAATTTGTTATACAAGAAGAAAGCATAATTGCTTTTTAAGAGGAATAGCAGAAGGATTAAATAGACTTAGAAACTATAGATGCCTATCACCTTGATTATATATAATAAAAAAATATATCATTGTATAATTATTTTTATAATATATTTATAATTATGACTTAAAATATTATTTTTAAAAAATAATTAAATAAATAAACAAAAATATTTATTTATTATAAATAATAAATTTGAATATTTTAATGGGGATTGGGGATTGGGGATTGGGGATTGGGGATTG
>Ga0247609_10005135_pt1 | contig 12925 bp, 18 predicted proteins | sample 172DNAGHGlowgp2_FD_193487 | JGI IMG/M metagenome (GOLD analysis project Ga0247609, IMG submission 193487) | Sheep rumen microbial communities from Palmerston North, Manawatu-Wanganui, New Zealand - 1728 DNA GHGlow gp2 | ecosystem: Host-associated > Mammals > Digestive system > Stomach > Rumen ...
CGTCGTATCCGCCCCCCTCCCTCTCAAAATTCAATTAAATTGTAGGATAAACGCGCTTTAGCTGCTTGCTCGCCGCTTTGGGTGTCCCGTTGGTTGTGTGTCGTTAAAATGTAGGATAAGTTAAGAAACGTAATCGGTGTAACAAAAAAGGGGCGCTAGACCCCTATAACATTACTTACGTATATACTTAAGTATATTAAGATTTACACCAGATTAGATAATTTCGTATGACCTCGCCCGTTTCATTATCGCTATAGAAAACCTTATCTTTAGCAAAGAAACGCGCGATACGTCTTTCTAAAGCGTTGGTCTGTTTAGTAATCTTTCTTCGATAGTTCGGTAACGGGTTAGCGTCTTGCTGATAGACCAAATATTCGTTATCTTTCTTTATAGGCGTTGTCTTTGGGTGAAAGAATAAAAATATAGCTTCTTGCTTTTTGTCTTCTCTATTCTTCGATTTACTAATAACATTACCTTCGATAATTTGACCCTCAAAGACGATGAAGAAAGTATATAGAATCTCGTTAAAGTCTGGCGCTGTATAAATATCTCTAGGATAGTGAGGGTAGATATCAATTTCCCACGATCCGTTTTTAATCATGTTTAAGCGTGGATTATTAAAAGCGAAATAGATATTAGATCTCTTTTGCTTAACTGGGAAATCGCTATATTCGACAGCAACAGTTAAACCAGATTCGCCGAATCTATAAGTGTCGATAGTTCCCTTTTCTTGTTTCTGTATACGATATAATCCCATTTCTTTAATATATGGACTATACTTATTAACGGTATTACCTAACATAAAGATAATAACGTCATCGCGTAATCTAATAAGCGTAGATAACACGTTTTGAAAGATAATAAATTCATCGGGTAAGTAAGCGCCACGCGTTAAGAATTCATCGAAAATGATTTTACGAATACGCGGATAACTATTACTTTTATAATGTTCGTGTTGTGTAAGCGCGAACGCATAAGCGAACGGCTTGTCTTCTTGACTTGTTACCTTGCCGTCTTCCATAAGCGCTAAATAATAAGCACGCGATTTATAAATAACAGTGTTAAACTTGCCTTTAGAAAGCTTTTTTATCACGCCATTAGCAATTAGACCATTAAAAAGCGATTCGCCTTTTTTACCGACTAAATCTTCGTCCCACCGTCTAATATAAGCGAATTCATCACCATTTTTAAAATATTCTTCTAGGCAATACGCTAACGTTCCGTAAGTTTTACCGTTAGAACGTTCGCCGAAAATAATATTATATTGTGCTTTTTTACTTAATATCGGGAAAATATCCCAGTATTTAATTTTTTCTCTTGCCATAATTTAATTATAACCTAGTTGCGACCCCTAATAAATAGCGTAAGAATTCATTAGAAAGACTTAAATTATATTCGGCTTCTTCCATGTGAACGCCGCTTAATTCGTGATATTCATAATTTACGCCTAGATAATCGCGGACTACTCCTTTTGTTTCATAATCTATATAAGTATGTATTTGCTTTCCCGTAAAACCTTTAGGGATAGTTAAACCCTCGTCGAATTCATCGAAGATCAAGTCGATTTTATCTAAATCTATAACGTGAACGTTCTTATCTTTATCTATCGTATAACGAATTTTATGTTTATCTAATAGATAAGGCACGGCGTTAGATTTATTAATCCCAGATACCGTTAAAACTAGCTTGTCATTTTCAAGATATAAATAACGTTTAGCGCCGAGATATTTAAACTTTTGATAAGTTCCCTCATACTCGAAAGCGCCGATTAATTTAATAACGTTTTTAATAGTCTTCGGCACGCATTTATTAAAGTCGATATTTTGAATTTGCATGACCTTTTTTAAGCGATTTAAGAGGCGTTTATTATATGCTTTGAAATAATCTATATGTTTTTCTAAATTAACGAATTTAACGCTATCAGTATCACTATAGCGGTAATCCTCGCCGAGTTCTAAAATAGCGTTCCAGATAATTTTACGTGCGTGTGCGGTTACGAATACGCCCCACGGATAAAATAAGAATCTTTTTTTATCTTTATTATATTTTTCGATAACCTTTTCGTAATCTGGGGCGGTGTGCGTCCATGATTCTTCATTTTCGAGATCGTAATTTTCGTAAACGATTTCTTCGCGGCAAATATCAGTTACAGCCATACCGAAACAGCCGTTAACATTTTCTTTACTTTGTTGATATTCTAGTATTTGACTTTCGACCCCTTTTAAAGTGGTTTTCTTTTCGTATAAATCAAGAATAGCTAATACAAAGTCATGCGGTAAGAACCCGCATTTATAGCGGCGGAAATTTCGAATAGTTAAGCGTTCCCAGTGATAAGTTTTACGGATAATTTCAAAGTCGATATTAGTTAAAAGAATCGTGATTTTATCCGCTTTAACTAAACGTCCATTATCAGCGGTTATATTTTCTTTTTCGATACATTTACTTACGCTTATATAATGTTCGTAAATAAAGGTTTCATCGATATTATAAAAAGTCGCTGTAAATATGGATAAATAGTTCTTTAAATTATTTTCGAATTCTTCTTTACTTTTGATATTCAAATATTCCCCTTTAGACATAGGGAAATATTGCGATACCATAACGTAAGGGTAGGCGCTAGCTTCATCGAAAGAAGAAACGTTATAACAGAGTTCTTTTACGTGGTAGTGGTTACCGTGCGTAAAACCTCCCATAAATGTTTGTCTTAAATGTTCGTATTCTAAAACGCTATTAATCGTTAATCGATTCATTAATTTACGATAACGATAATATTTAGGATCATATTTACGATGATTTTTACTTTGGTGTAAACAAGCGTTACGACAATACGTTCTAACTTTACCCGTTTTTGTAAGTGGTATTTTTGCGATATTTCCGTTATCTTCGATTTCTTCATCGATATACGCAAGTAGAACTAAAGCGTCATATTTTATGTAATTTACCTCTTTAGCGCTTAAAGGCGTAATAGGGGTTCTCACTTGGTTATAATCGAGGTCGCCGACTTGCTTTTTTACGTTATGTCGTGTTAAGTGTTCGCCGACTTTCGCTAAAGAATAACCCGATAATTTATAGCTGCAACGAAATTCGATACCGATTTCGCTTATCGCTTGGATAGGTTCGCGCATATCTAAAGCAAAAACGCGGCTAAATTCTAAATAAGGTCTAAAGAATTGAAAGTCATAACCGAGATTATGAACGTAACATATTATTCGACGATCATATTTACCAGAAGCGCCTAGATTCAGCGTTTCGTTAACTGTATTTGTTAAATCTATAAATTCTTCCCATGTTCGCCCCATGATAACATATTCGCCGATTCCAAATATCCACGCATACATTAAAGCGCGTTTATTCTCTGGACGGACGATAAAATTATCGTAGAACGATGAAGCTTCGATATCGAAACAGCACGGGATATTATAATATTCTATTTTTTTATTCGTGCGTATGGTTTTAGTTTCTCTAACAGTTTCAAGATAATTGATAAAGTCAGTTTTATTAATCGAATATATCGGTATCGAATTCGTCAAGTTCGAAACCTTCTTCGTCTTCGTTTAACAATTTATCCATTAACTGTTTAGCCGCTTCGTAACCCTCCGTAATCGCGTTTTTAATTAAGATTTCCGCGTCATCGTTTTTAATATATTTACGTGCTTTAACTATGTCAACGATAGCTTGTAAAACTTGCGGCGATCCAGATAATTTTTTATTACTTGAACCCATGCCGTAAAGTTCCTCCGCTTTCGCCATTAACTTACCGATTCTTTTAGCTTGGCGGTCAGTAATACGTAATTGACTATTACCTAACGTTTTTCTAATTGTGTCTTTATACTGTTCGGCTTTGGCGTCGATAGCTTTAGCCTTACTTGTCTTCTTTAATAAGGTTTCACGCGCCTTATTAGCCGATTTCATCAACTTATTACGGACGTTAATTTTAATTGTCTTGCCGCCTTTAGTGGTCTTTGTTCTATTCTTTGGTATTTTATACGCTGTAATACCCTTTTTTTCTTGGGTAGATAGTTTAGAACTACTTAATCTTCCCGATTCTTTAAGGCGTTTAATACGGCGATTAACGTTTTTAATAAAACGCTTTTCTACGTATCGCATTTCTTCCTCGTTAAGCTTTGATAAATCGACGTCCAGTAAATCTTCAAGATTCATGTTTTGCAAAGTTTTTAGATCCATAATTTAGACCTCCTTAATTTTAAAAAATACGGTAGCAATATTATTTTATATCACTACCGTAATTTTGACCGTAAAATTTATTAGTTTTCTTCGTCGATGACGTCGTCGCTTTCTAAATCGATATCGACGTCTTCGGTTTCTTTTTCGTCTTCTAAACAGAATTCGACGGTAGATTCGCTTAATCTTGGTTCGAATTTAGCGACCTTTTTAACGTAGATACTTGGGTATCTGTCTTTTCCGTCATCGGTTTTAGTAATTGCCCATTGATAAGGAATTTCGATATCTTTATCTTCGACAGATAATAGACCTCTAATAAAGTCTTTTGTATCAATTCCTTCGGCGAATCTAACGGTTAAACTTTTCTTTTGTTTACCTTTATCTTCTTCGCCTTTAACTTGGATCATGACGCGAGTAAAGAATTTTCTAAATTTCTTTTTACCGTCTTTTGTTTTTTGTTGCTTTGACATTAATAGTAATTGTTTCACTGTTCTAAACCTCCGTATATTCTCTGCAACTGTATATTACTGAATAATCAGTTAATACCTTTTTCGATTCTCGCATACCGCGATAATTCGATGAATAGCGTTTACATACTTTAAAGCGCTTTGTTCTTCTGGGTGTGTCGCTAGTAACTTGCTAGCTTCTTCTAAAGCTTTGTTTAATTCCTCTTTAAGAGGACTGATAACAATAGGCATTAAAGTCTAAACCTCCTTTCTAAAAATCTCGTATCAAATGGATCATCGCAAGAATAACTAATAATGATATTTCCTTTTGCCCGCATTGAATACATGAAGCGAAGCGCGGTTTTAACGTTAGCGAATTCTTTAGTTTCGGTTTTATTGTATTTACTAAAGTGAACTGTAACGCTTACCATTTTCGATAATCCTTTCCCATGACGTTACATTAACGATTAATTTATAATCGCGTGTATAAGTCATGATTCTAACTTTTTCGATATCGACGTCTTTAAACCTCTTTAAGATTTGATTTAATTTTAAGGCAAAATAACGCCATTTAATTATTATCTTGCCATGCCCGTAACTATTATTTCTATATCTTATATAAAGGTATATAGGACTATCGATAATCGAACAGTATTCTTTATTAGTTAGTCTTATTCTCGCCATGCTCTATATTTTCCTCTACGACGTCAACTATTAACGTAATAGTAGACATATTTTTAACGACGTCATGTTTAATAGATATATAAGATTCGCCGATGATCGCGTAGAAGCTATAATCTTTCTTTTCGATTCTGGACGATAACTTTAAATACGCTCTTGCTAACATAGCATTTTTAAGAACCGCACGTCCGTAATCGTTTAAGCTGCCGTCTTCTTTAAAATAAGAATTCGGTATTTTAGCGCGGCTTACCTCGCTAGTAAATGTCATTGAATCGATGACTGTATATTTTTTCATTTAAATATATCTCCTTTTAATGTTAATTTTATTCCGCATTTTTCAGCGAATTTAACGGCTTGCTTTTTATGAACGCCGACGATCAGTAATTCGTTAGCTTGTTTCTTCTGGTTAGATATCGCCCACTTATGCGGCGGTATTTGAAATAAGAAATAAAAGTTACCGTCTTGATTTACCGAAATACCGATAAGGTTAGTTCCGTCTTCTTGGGGGATAGATTCATCGAAGATCATATAGAACCTCTTTTAATAAGTTATATTCTTCTTCGGTTAATAGTTTGTGTCCTAATTCATAGAAATTATCACAGTAGTTAAATCTATCGACATAATCTTCGTATGATTCTTTTATTTCAAAGCTATAAATTATTAAATTTCTAACATTAACTTGCTTTTCTTTAATAGTCTTTAATACTAATAAAGATTTTTCTATTTCGAGCATAGGCTCGAAATCTTCAGTATAACTATAACCTTCGCCTATTAAGGTATCCCTCAATTTGTAATAACTTTCTAAAATTTTTTTCATAATTTACCCCCAGTAACTATTAACTGTATTAACGTTAATCTTTAAAGATTTGACGTCATGATTAATAGTTCCCTCGTCGTTTATAACATAGAATTCGATTACCATAATTTCGTTAAAGTCATCGTCTAAATGACTATGAACGTAACTACGAATATTTTTAGCGGTAATATCAATAAAAGTTAAATAACTTTTAATATCGATATCTAAATCTTCTTTAGCGCAATTAGCTAAAATAAAATCGCGAATTTTAAATACGATTTCTTGATTTTCGTTTTTAATGCTTAAATGAATCATATTATAAAACCTCCTAATAATTTGAATCGAAATAATCTTCTCTTTCTTCGAAATCATCGATATAATCGCTATGTTTAGCGCGTAATTCGTAAATATTCATACGAGAATTATAGTTTACTGTAATAAAGAAATCGTCCCACTCGAACGGCGTAATTTCGTTATCCTTACATAAAACTTGTGTTTCTTTTAATGCGAAATTATTTTTGATAACGCTAAATTGGCGTGGGGTTAGATTAAATGAAATAATATCGATTTTAGAATCGTATTTTCGATTACATTGTGAATTAATCAGTTTAATTCTTTCGCTGATTTTTTGAGTTAAAATTGTTTCAGCTAAATTCATATTTTAGGTTTCCTCTTTTCTTCTTGGCTATAGATTATCAAAAATAAAATATAATGTCAAATACTATTTTAATTATTATTTCAAAAAGAAAACAGCGGTCGCACGTTAACCACTGTTCCCACTTGAGAAGAATATTGAGAAACCCTAACTATCAATACCCGTTTACATTATAACACCATTTCTTAAAATTGCGACAATTTCGTTAATTTCGTCTTGGGTTATATCGTAATTCATCGGGTTAAAATGAATATCGCCGATTTCGGTATAACCAGATAAATTACTTAAAACCTCGTAACTATTCGCTGGATAACCGTTAATTCTTCCGTAAACTGTATCGTCTTTAGGTAATAATTCATGATAGCTTCGTCTAACTTGGACTTCGGTTTTTGAATAAAGCGCTGTGTTACTTGTGCCGAAAGACATAGACGCGCGTTCGAATAACATATTATTAGAATTTACCGCGCTCGCGATAGTTTTAGTCGCTGTTAAAGCGCCAGCAGCGACGGCGAACCCATTACCAGAAGCAGCGCCGACAGCAATAGATAAACCCGCGCCGATAGTTCCTAAAATCATGTTTAAATCGTTAGCTTGTTTCTGTCTAGTATTTTCTAGTTCATTCGTAGTAACTAAATTTAATCTAATACCGATTTGACAAGTTCCAGACCATAAGATAATACTATCGGTTTTATTATAGATATAAGCGGTAGATAATCCCGTATCGAGATCCATAGCGTAAAAGACGAAGATTCGTTTACCTTTGACCGCGTTAAAATCGACCTCTTGCCACCCCACGAACGGGACGTAAATTTCCCATTTAGAAATAGGCGAATAACTCGCTATTCCTAAATTAGTGTCGCCGATTCCAGTATCATTAAACATAAAGTCAGCGATTACTAAATAAGGACTGACACCGTCAAAGATCCAGTAACCGTCAACGGGTGAGTTTTCGCTTCCGTTATTTTGCCACTCGCCGCCATTAATACCACATAAGACTTTACCGTTAGCGTATACACCCTTACTACTTAATTGTGTATTAAATATATCTGTAGCTTTAAAAGGTAACCATAAAACCGACTGAACGAAAGAAGCGGTTACATCGTCTTTAACGCAAGCGTTTACTAAAGCGCCGTAGTTAGATAAACTAATTAAAGATTTAAAATTAGATCTATTCCTTAAAGGCGAAATAGACGGTAAAACTAAATCGGGCGATTCGATATTATCTAAATTTAAAGAGGTATATAATTCTTTAGTATATGTCGATACTAAAATATTATAATTATTTTTTGTATAACCGCCGCCACTAGCGGGGATAACTGGTTCGAAATCGAAAGTAACGTTTTTTTCGCCTAACATATTAGGATTAAAGACATGATAATAAACCGTATCGGTAACTGGTAAACGATTATCGATTAATCTTTCTTTCTCGTTATTATTTTCTTGTCGAATAATAAAAGCGCTTTGACTTTTAATTAAGTCTTGCCATGTCATTAAAACGTCTTCGCCGAAAGTATAACGCGTTAATACGTCTGTGTATCTTTGCACGCTATTAACGTAATAATATCTATTATCTAAAATAGGCACGCGAATATAATTAAAAAACGGTAAACTTTGAAGATCTAAAGTAAACGTCTTTAAAGCGATAGGAATATTAAATTTACCTTGTATAATTCTAACAATAGTCAAGTTTTTATTTACGACATTGTTAGCGCTGTTCTGTTTATAAAGCACGATAGAAGATAAACCGTTGAAATCTAAATTAGCGGCGTCAATAAGCATTAAACTATTTAAACTGTTATAACTGTTTACGTTACCACTAATAAAAACGGGGTCGGCGAGATCTTCGATGATTCTATCTAGTTCGGTTTCGTCGCCGTGTTCGATTAAAACGTTATTGTTATAAACCGCTAAATCGATTTTACCGTTAATACTACCCGCTGGGTAAACATTTAAAATCATGCGGTTAATGTTTTCGAGAACGATATTTTCGTAATCGTCTATTTCCGTAAATTGAATCGAAATACTAGGATTACTAGAATCTTCGATATAATCTAGCAATACATTAAAGTCTAAAGCAATTTTTAAAGCCATATAGTAAACCTCCTTAAAATAAAAGGCGATGAAGAACCCCTCCACCGCCTATTATAAATTAATTAACGATTAAGCGCCCGCTTTTTCTTGTAAGAAGAAGACGACGATATTTTCGTTCATGTCGATAAAATGACATGATTTTTGTTTATGCCAGTAGTTAGTAAACTCGGCTTTACCGTTATAATCGCTTGTTGTGTATCTTTCGAAATTGAGAACGCCTAAAGCTTCTTCATCGAATAAGACACCGATAACGCCTTTAACGTCTACTGTCTTTGTAGCGTCGCTTGGTAAATTAACTTTGATTTCGCTAGAAACGTCGAAATCGTAGTCGTTGCCGCTGCCTTGCCAGAAAGGCACGATATCCGCTTTAGGTAATTTAACATAATCTTCGTGGAAAGTATCACTATATAAATAACCAGTGGCGGCAGCTTCGAAATCGCCATGAAGAACGATTTTTAATTTATCCATAGGGGTAAATCTCTTTTTACCGCCGACATTGAATAAAGTAGACATTTTCTTTAAACGTGTTGCGACTTTCATAATTTCGACAGAAGCGAAACGGATAAACGCTTTATCTTCTAAAGCGGCTTTAGCGGTAATTTCGTTACCAGCACCTAATTTAGCGTTCCATTCGGCTAAAAGGTTTCTAGCTTTGACTTTAGAAGAAGCGCCGTAATCAGCCGCGCCGTATTCAGCGTAAATTGTTTCAGCGACCGCGCCGTTAATTGTTCTCATGACTAAAGATTCCATAGCAAGAGATAAAGCTTTATCAACGTTGCCGAATAACATACTAACGAAACGTGTTAATTCTTGAGCGTTAGAGAAAGCGCTTTTAGCTTGTTTATCTGTAACGCTTAAAGGAATTTCGAAAGTAATGTAATGATTATAGAATTTTGCGTAAACGCTTGGGGCGTAAAACACGTTAGGATCATAGCTTTGACCGCCGACAAGATCCCATGTTTCGTTCTCGGTGGCTTCTGGGATATCGCCGCCGATTTTTTCAAGAACCGCGCCGTATTCGAAGCCGTCATAAATAACGCTTGGGGCGATTCCTTCATATTTTCTGTCGACAAAAATAGTTTTACCGATACGGTCGACTAACGCTTTTGTAAATTTATCGTAAGAGGTCGCATTAAATACGGCTGTGCCGACAGCGACAACATTAGATAAATCTTCGGTTAATAATGCGGCTTCTGTGCCGACAACTTGTTTAATAGCGTCGTTAACAAAGGTCGCTACTTGTTTAACTAACATAATTCTTGACCTCCTTATTTTATATTAGTTTATATTTTTAATTTTAATTGTTAAATATTAGAATAGTATAACTATAATTCGGTAATAGTATAAAAGTCTTGTAATATTTTAGCATTAGTTAATTCGCCTAATTCTCTATAATTTACAATACTATTATCAAAATAAATTAATACATAATTAGGATTATCTAAATAAATATTTAATACTCGTCCGTTACCTTCATCGAAACTTGAAAAATCGCCACCGAAATCTCTAACACATTGTGATATTTGTTCAAAAGTTGTCATTTTTTCGCTTGAAGTTGATAAAACTGAAATATCTCCAGCGCCTTCTATAGTAAATTCATGCTTATATAACTTTGTTCCACTACTAACAGCAGCATAAGTATATTTAGCTGAACTGACCGCGTAAACTGTATTACCGTAATCGTCTAAAGAAGACGTATAAGTAATATTTAATTGAATATGTAAACCGCTGATATAACCGTCAATTAATAATTTATTTGTGTCATTGTTAGTAATACTAACATAACCCGCCGAATCTTTAGTAATAACATAAATCGGCTTTAATTGTTTATCGATTAAACCGTCTTTATTTAAAAAATCGGTTAATTTTAATAACTGATCTAAAATATTAGAATCAGTAATCGTTGTTTCTGTATCTTTCACTAAAGTAATAGAAGAAAGATCTAAAATTTGATAACCGCCTTTCATATCTTGTTAACCTCCTTTAATTTTAATATATATCAAGAAATAGGACTGAATCAATATCATTATAAATAATATTTAATAAATTCTTTTTACGTAAATTAAACTCGCTTTCTATCATTTGTTGACTTGTAGTAACCCCGATATTACCGCTTCTTGTTAATTCGCGTTCGTTATCGATAGCGGTTTCGTTATTCGCTTGGGTTCCGCTTGTTGTTTTAGAACCCTCGCCGCTATTATTCGATTCACTAACGGGAACAGCATTAACAGAATTGAAGCCGTTATACTTATTAACTACGGTTTCGCTCGTTTCGGTATCTTCGGTTAAATTAGTGGACTGTTTATTCGTTCCGCTATTATTTTCGTGTTCTACCATATCGTAGTTATTAATAGGGTTATAATCGGCGAACCATGCGTCCGCAAGCTTCGACCAACCCTTTAAAAATTTAACGATGATAATATCGACGATCTTTTCGGTAGAATCTTCAATATCCGCGCCGTAATGCTTAATTAATCTTTCAAATAAAGGCGAGATATATTTATCTTGTCTATTTAAAAGATAATCAATAGAAACCGCGTTTACATTATCGCCGTTAAAGATATCGCGTAATTCTTCATTGACCCAGTTATACGGGTTTTCTTCTTCGGGTTCTAATTCTGGATTAAGTAAAGAACCTAAACGGATAATAGGCGTTTTATTATCGAAATCGAAGATTAAATCTTCGGTATAAATTTCGCTACATTTAATCATTGTTCGACCTCCTCCGTCTTTTCTTCTGGTGTTTCTTCCTTATTTGTCTTTTCCTCGTTAGATACGTCAGCTTCACCGATTTTATTTCTCATAATCCATGAAGAACCGAATTTAACTTTAACGTTGAAACCGTATTTTTTATTAAATTCGTCGAAAGCTTCTTGACGTGATTTTAACATATTGTCGCAAATAGGTTTTAAAGCTTCTTCGTTCATGCTCGCCTCGCTGTCGTTAATAGCTTCGCGCTTCATGTTATAGTTAGCTTGTAAACCGATTTCGTTTAAATATGAAGCTTTTAAATATTGTTGTAATTCCATGACCGATTTTAAGTCTTGACTATTCGCCTTACGGTAATCATTAACGCGTAAACTTGTTCCGTCGTCAGTTTCGAAACCCTTACCGACACAGATACCGAGTTCTTCGCCTTTTTCGACTTTATCGAAGAAAGATTTAGCCGAATCTTTCATCGTATCGTTAAGCGCTTCAATAACGGAAACAATACGAGCATTAATTAAACCGAATCGTAACGTAATATCACACTCCGCCATTAACTCGGCGTATCTTCTAATCATCGGGGTTAAACCCATGTGCGCGTAATCGTTCCAGAGTAAAACGCCGTCTTCGTTAATTTCTACTTGATCGTAGAACTTTAAAGCGGGGTTAGCGACAATAAATTCGCTCGGTTGATAATACGGGTTCGGCTTACCACCTAAACCACCATAGAACGCGTAGAACTTGCCGTCATTAGCTTTTAATAGATAAGCAAAACCGAAAGTCTGGATAATACGTTCTAATTCCCTTTGGGGTATGGTATCGGGTAATCCTTCGTATTCGAACATTTCAAGAGTTTTTAACAAAGCATAATTAAAATGTAAAGCGATCAATTCGTTTTTATCTTTTAATAAATATTTATCAATATTACTAAACCACGCGTAACGCGCTGGTATACTTGTATTTCCCATAAACTATTTTTTATCTTTATCGATATGATCTTTAATTTCTACTACGCCGTCTTTTATAATCTCGATTCCCTCTTTTGCTTCGTCCTCTGTTAATTTTCCGTCAGCTTTGGACTTTTTCCACCATGTAACGAGTTTATCAGCGATGATAAGAATAGAGATTATTACAGAAAGAATAATACCGATTAAACGTAAAATTTCTTCGACTTGTTCGATAGCGATTAAATATTGAAGACAATTACCGCCTATCTGTAGAAAATCTTTTACTTTCATATCTTTACGCCTCCTTTCATTATTAACATAAATCAATAATGAATCATAATCAAGTTAAAATAATGCGCCCCTTTTTTGTTACACCGATTACGTTTCTTAACTTATCCTACATTTTAACGACACACAACCA
>Ga0247609_10005136_pt1 | contig 12923 bp, 12 predicted proteins | sample 172DNAGHGlowgp2_FD_193487 | JGI IMG/M metagenome (GOLD analysis project Ga0247609, IMG submission 193487) | Sheep rumen microbial communities from Palmerston North, Manawatu-Wanganui, New Zealand - 1728 DNA GHGlow gp2 | ecosystem: Host-associated > Mammals > Digestive system > Stomach > Rumen ...
GCCCATGTTCAGATCGTCGGTAATGACGACGCCGCGATAGCCCAGCTGGTTTCGCAGTAAATCTTTCAGGATGACCGGCGACAGGCTGGCGGGTTTAGTATCGAAAGCCGGATAACGGATGTGACCGGCCATCACCATAAACTGATCGTGCGGGTATTGGTCGATTATCTGCCTGAACGGCTGCAGGTCTTCCTGCAGAATTGTTTCTCTGGAGACATTGACAACCGATTTTTCCGTGTGCGGATCCGTTTCGCTCCGACCCATGCCCGGAAAATGTTTAATAGTAAAAAGCACGCCGCTGTCCCGTAACCCGCGGCAGGCCTGTTCACCAAAAAGCGCGACCTGCGGGGGCGTTGCGCCGTAAGTGCGACCGCGCATGCGGTTGCCGGTGTCCAAAACCGGGGCAAAGTCAAGATTAAAGCCGAGCTCTTTAATGTCAATACCGGTTTTGTTTGCGTGCCTGTATGCGTCTTCCGGTTTGCCTTTGCCGATTTCTGCAGCAGACGGCGCTGTGTAAGCATCGTGCTTCATCCGCGTGACCAGTCCGCCTTCCTGATCGACGGAAAGAAAGAGCGGAATAGAAAAGTAATTCAGTTTCAGCGACTGCACAGAAGCGTTTAAAGCCTGTACCTGTTCGCGCTTTTCCATGTTCCGGTCAAATAAGATGACGCCGCCGACGTGCATGGACGAGAGTACGGATTTTGTTTCTTCCGTCAGCGTTGTGCCATGGATGCCCACAAACATCATCTGCCCGATTTTTTCTTCCAGGGACATTTTTTCTGTAAGGGCAGCGGACAGTTCCCGGATTCCTTTTTCCGTGTTCCAGTTTTCAGCAGCCGGTTGCGTTGCTGTTTCGTTTTTTCCTGTATTTTTTTCCGCGGCGCTGCAGCCGGCGATGAGGAAGAGCAGGCAGAGGATACTGCACAGCAGGATTTTCTTTTTCATGATCAGGCTCCGTTCTGTAGTTTTGTTATTTATTATATCACAGGATCGGGTAAAGTTTACAGATGTATTCCGTCAGCATTTTATCATGGAGCGGTCAGAACCGCAGGAGTATGTGAAGAATTATTGAATCTTAACTGAGATGCTGTATCAGAAATTGACTTTTTAGCGCAGATTTACTATAATTTATATAACAATTATAGAATGATTTTCAATTTCACCTGAATCGGTTTGATTTACGCTGTATTGGTATAACGTGATGATGGTTATGTTTCGGCGGTTGCCGGAAAGGATATATCTGATGGGCGATAAGTTTAAGACATTCATTTCCTGTACCAGGGAAGATAATATGAAACTGTTGGGCTTTGTTGTGGTTCTTCTTGCGGTTATCGCTTTTTTTGGCTGGTGATACAGGAAATATACTGACAGAGGTGTTTTTTAATGAAACGATCCAAACCAAGTATTTTTGTATATATATTAGCATATGTTGCGATTGCGATGCGGTGGATGCGCAGCACCGCCATGGGACGGGTTGTCACTGCGGGCGTTATGATTTTGCTGGTGAGCAGTACATATAATCATTTGAGCGCGGCTCCCTTTTTTGCGGAAAATGCCAAACCCCAGCTGACTGAAACGGAAAAAGTTGAACTGAAAGGAAAGGAAGAAATCGCAAAGAAGGCGGAAATTCAAAAACAGAAGGTAGAAGAGGCAAAAACGTTGGCGCATCCGATCACAAGCCATACGTACAGCCTGATCATAACAAAGAGCTCATACCGGATTACATTGCTGGATAACGGCGAGCCGATTAAAGAATATAACTGCGCGGTAGGCCGTAATCCGGGACAGAAGACCAAGACCGGCGATGCGAAAACCCCTGTTGGATCTTTTAAAGTTGAATCAATCAATCCATCTTCTGACTGGGTTTCGGATGAGGACGGCAAGGGCGCTTATGGTCCCTGGTTCATTACGTTGGATACCAAAGAATTAAGTAAAGGCGAATGGAACGGTATCGGTATCTCCGGAACCAATAAACCGGAAGGGTTGGGAAGAGCTTCTTCTGCAGGAAGCGTCCGGGTACGGAACAGTGATATCGAAGAAATCAAAAAATATGTAAAGGTTGGAACGATCGTTACGATTAAAGAGTGATGAAGCGGAACAGAGTTATTCCCAAAAAGACATTGCGGAATAACTCTTTCTTTTTATAAAAAATAAAATCGGTCAGCCTGCAGGGTTTTGCCGCTTTATGAAAAACAAAACGGCAGCGGGACCGTATATTAAAACAGGTTAGGATATCTGCGTTGCAGTGCGGGTGATCCGGAAAGCGGGAATGTATTATGAAAAAAGAAAGAACTATGGCAAAAGTTACGGTATTACTTATGGCGCTGTTACTTTTATTTTCCTCGCTGCTGATTGCGGGTTGCGAGGAAGAAAAAAAGCCTGCAAACAAAGCGGCTGTGACGGAGACGAAGAAGACGCCGGAACAGCTCGCGACAGAAAAGAAAGCAAGGGAAGAGGCGGAGATAAAAGCCAGAGCGGAAGCGGAAAAGAAAGCGAAGGACGAAGCGGAAAAGGCAAAAAAGGAAGAACAGCTCCGGGCTGAACAGGAACAGGCCAGGATCAAACAGAATGCCGACCAGAAAAAATATTCTGTGTATATTAAAAAAAGCGCGTTTACACTATATCTGATGGACGATAAAAATAATGTGGTAAAACAGTATGACTGCACGATTGGAAAAAATCCGGGACAGAAGCAGAAACGCGGCGATATGAAGACTCCGACCGGTACATTCTATGTGGACGAGATTTGCGACGCTTCCTTCTGGACCCACGATTTCGGCGATGGAAAGGGAGAAATCAAAGGCGCGTACGGTCCCTGGTTCATCAGTATCAATACGGATGAGATGAGCAAAGGGGCCTGGGGTGGAATCGGTATTCACGGCACGCATAAGCCTCACGTAATGCGGGCTATGGATTCGGAAGGCTGCATCCGCCTGCAGAACCGGAATGTGGAAGAGTTAAAGAAATATGTGCGGGTAGGGACGAAAGTTGTGATTGAGGAGTAAGGATGCCTTTGCCTGCGTGATAAGTGCGCCAGTTGCGGGATCGGGACGTGAATGAGCGAAAAATATCTGTACAAAGAGGAATTCATATATGGAGATCGTGAAAGAAAATATTGTGGCGGTGACGCCGGATAATTTTGAAATGGAAGTGTTGCAGTGCGATAAACCGGTACTGGTAACTTTTTACGCCAACTGGGACCAGCCTTGCCGGATGCAGCAGCCGGCGCTGGATTCCATTGCGGACAAACATCCGGAAATAAAAGTATGTAAGCTGGATGTGGAAGAGTATACCGCCTTTGCGCAACAGTTCGGGATCATGATGATTCCGACCACGATTGCATTTAAAAATGGAAAGAAAGTAAAACGGGCAACCGGTTTGCGGTTGGAAAATGTTTTATTGAATATGGTACAATAGATAACGAAACAAGAGTGAAATTGAAAAAAGATTATGGAGGAAAAAACATGGCAGTAATTGTAATTACCAAAGAAAATTTTAAAAGCGAAGTGCTGCAGTCGGACAAACCGGTGCTGGTCGACTTCTGGGCGACCTGGTGCGGTCCCTGCCGTATGATGGCTCCCGTAGTGGAAAGCATTGCAGAAGAACATCCGGAACTGAAAGTGTGCAAGGTAGATGTAGATGAAAACCCGGAACTGGCGCAGATGTTCAATGTGATGAGCATTCCGACGCTGGCGGCGTTCAAAGGTGGACAGCTGACTGGTACTGCAGTCGGTTACCAGCCGAAGGATAACGTGCTCAAATTGTTTGCGTAAGTTGTTTCGGGCTAAGGATCCGGAAATGGTTTGCGTGAATAAAGTGCAATCTGTTTCCGGGCCTGTATGATCAGAAAAAGGAATCGTTATGGATATTTTGATTATTGGCAGCGGGCCTGCCGGTATTTCCGCCGCCTTGTATGCAAAACGCGCCGGCGCTGATGTAACGGTTATTTCCCGCGGCAGCGGAGCGTTGGCAAAAGCGGAGAGGATTGAGAATTATTACGGCCTGGCAGAGCCTGTCAGCGGAGCGGAGCTGGAAGCAAACGGTATTGCCGGTGCAAAAAGGCTGGGCGTAAAATTTGTGGAAGGCGAAGTAGTCGGTCTGGCTATGAACGACGATTTTACCGGCCTTGTAGTGCAGACGGCTAAAGAAAAATTTGAAGCCGGCGCTGTGATCCTGGCAGCGGGAAGCACCCGGCTTGCGCCGAAGATTCCCGGACTGAAAGAGATGGAAGGGAAGGGCGTCAGCTATTGCGCAATCTGCGATGCGTTTTTCTATCGCGGAAAAGTTGCAGCGGTTCTGGGTGAAGGGGAGTATGCACTGCATGAAGCAGAAATTTTGTTGCCCCATGCCAGCAAAGTGATGCTCTTTACCAATGGAAAAGAACCGACGGTTGCGATTCCGGATTCCATTGAAGTCCATAAGGAAAAAGTGAGCGCTGTGGAAGCGGCTACAGAAAACGGTACGGAACGTGTCAGCGGGGTAATGACAGAAGATGGAACGCTCACACCGGTTAATGGGCTGTTCGTAGCGCTGGGCACGGCGGGCAGTGTCGACCTGGCCAGGAAAATCGGGGCTGCGGTGGATAACAATCGTATTGTGACCGATGCGGAAATGGCAACAAATGTTCCCGGCCTGTATGCGGCGGGAGATTGCAACGGCGGGCTCCTGCAGGTGGTAAAGGCCGCGTATGAAGGCGCGGTTGCCGGACTGGCTGCGGCAAAATATGTAAGGAAACGCTGACTGACGGGCGGTCCGCTTTTGCGCAGCAGTACGGGCGGGCACGCCGACGCATGCGCAACGGGATACAACAAGGTTGCGGGTTATCGTTACGGAAAGAAAAAATGAAAATACCGGCTGTATTGTGTTCCGGTGAACACGGTAACAGCCGGTATTGTCTTTCGTAAAGAAAGCGCCGGATCAGTTCATTTGCCGCGCGCTTTTCGACGCCATTTACTATGCAAGCCCTTCCTGTTTCTGCACGTAGTTCTTAATTCGTTCCAGCCGCTGCTTCGTAGCAGGGTGACTGGATAACAGGCGGGCAGCAAATCCCATTCTGGCTTCCCCGCCAGTGATGGATATTAATCCGTTATACAGGTTAACGCCCAGGCCGATTTTGCATGCATACAGATCTGCTTCGAATTCATCCTGACGCGAACTGAACATGGTGATGATGTGCAGCGGGAGTTTCATCAGGAACTGGAACAGCCAGATCTGGATTACGAAGAACCAGGAAATAATGGCGGTAAACCAGCCGATGATGGGGATGAAGCTGAGGATCTGGAGCGCCAGCGTAATAAAGCTGTAGATCCGTACGACGAGGTTGCCGAAAGAGCTCATGGTGCTGTTGAGCAGCGCCATGTTGGTATCCCTGTTTTGGATGTGGCCCAATTCGTGGGCTAAAATTCCGGAAATTTCGCTAAGGTCCAGGCTATTTAACAAAGGAAGGGTAACTGCGATATTGTTGTTGCCGACGGCAAACGCATTCAGCACCTTGGTGTTGCAGACATATAAATTATAATTGGACATATCCAGGCCGGCCTTTTGGCAGACGACAGACATGGCACGGTTCAGCCGCTCTGCGTCCTGCCCTTTGGGTTTCTGGCAGTTGAGGGACCAGCAGAGGTACCGCTGCATGATCCAGGTCCGGTATAGCAGGCAGGGGACAAGCAGTGTCAGGGTGGAGAGTACGATGATAATGTTTGTTTCGGTCATCGGAATGGAAAAATAACGCATGCCCTTCAGCAGCCATTGCCAGCGGATGGGACTGAACATTTCCACCAACCCCCAGAAGGTTGATACGATCAGGAAATTAACGATGAACGTAAGGCTGAATACGATAATGTCGCGTAAAATATTGTACAGCATAAAGAATTCCTCACATAAAACCCTTATAACTAATACTGCGTGGGATGAAAACAGGATGAGATATCGTCGGAAAACGCAGCTCCGTTTTTACGATCTTCTTCCGTACCAGATGATCCGCCCCGGAAGCTGCGCCAAAAAGATGCCGCCGGTCATAAGCAGACAACCGGAAAATTCCCGTAAGGTCATGGTTTCGTTTAAGAATAAAAATCCCGATAATGCGCCGAAGATCATTTCGCAGCTCATCAGCATGGTGGCTTCGGTTGGAGGTACCTTTGCCTGCCCGATGATCTGCAGGGTGTACCCGACGCCGCTGGACATAATGCCTGCGTACAAAATCGGAACAGCGGTTTGTCGGATAGCCTCGGCGGAAAGGGGCTCTCCTGTCAGGAACACGCCGATAAAACCCAATACCGACGCAGTAATGAACTGGCCTTCTGCCAGGTAGATGCCGGGATACCAGCGGACAAAACGGTCGATGAATAAAATTTGCAATGTCCAGAACAAAACGCCTATCAGCGTCAGGAAATCACCAAAGTTCAATGGCTGGCCGTCGTTCTGAAATGCCAGAAAGTACAGGCCGCAGACAGAAAGAAGGCACCCGAAAATATGCGTGATTCGCAGGGGCTGCCCGATCAAAAGACCTACAAGGGGGACCGCAATGATGTACAGCGAAGTAATGAAGGCAGCTTTTCCTGCGGTAGTGTAAATTAAAGCCTGCTGCTGGAAAGCGGAACCGCCGAACAGCATGCACCCGATGATGCAGCCGCAGAGCCATAAGGGCCAGGGCGTTTCCTTCGTTTCCGGCGCATCCGGAATTTCGGCTGCAGCGTGCGTTTTTTTTGCATCTGCTGGTTGCTGTGCCGCTGTGTTGTTGCGTTTTTTTTGCAGAAACACCAGCGGAAGAATGGCAGCCGCACCCAGAATGAAACGCAGCCCGATGAAGGAGAATGTGCCCATGGTGCCGGTACTGATGCGCTGGAAGATGAACGTCGTGCCCCATACAAGGGCGACCAATAAAAGAATGAGCCTGTTTTTCATCAAAAAGAAAAATCCTTTCCAAAAGGGATTATGCTAAAAGTTCATTACTATTATAAATTGTATTTGCAAATAATGCCACAAAAAATACAAAGACTGACTGATTAAAGATAGACTTCATCGTAGTTGTGAGATATAATACAACTATGTTTGATTTGTATTGCGAAAATGATAGAATTTTTTGCTGAAAAATATGTGTGCTGCTGCGAAGCAGAAGAACGGAGCGTATGATGACTGGAAAAATTCCTGACGCAGTGCCGGAAGAAAAGAAAATAACGGCGCCGCCATTGATTCATGTAGAGGCAAACCAGGAAGGTTATCGCTGGGTGGCGATCACCGCCATGCTCTTTGCCATCGGTATTATTTTGCACACGGTAAGTCCTAATGTGGGCGGCGTTACGCCTAACTGGACCATTGCCATGTATTCCATCGTGATCAATCTTACCCGTCCGCCTTTAAAACGGGCCATCGGCATTGGATTTATTGCGGGACTGACGCTGATTCCTTCTTCCAAGTCTGCGTTCCCGCTGGGAAATATTGCCAGTGAGCTGTGCGGCGCTACGACCTGCTGCCTGCTGGTGAAAGCTTTTGTTGCCTGCCGCATGGGCGACTGGAGGCTGACCCCTTTCATCACCGGATTTGCCGCGACGTTTGTGTCCGGCGGCGTGTTTACTTTTATTTTAAAACTGGTGCTGGGATTGCCGTTACGCGTATGGATCTTTGCCATGCTGCCTGTAGTGGCGGTGGTTGGCGTCCTTAACGGGCTTATCACCTTCGGTTTGTTCCGTCCGGTGAAGAAGCTGTTTTATGCGCAGGAAGGGGGAGAAGAAAAATGAATTCGGTCGTTTCCGTTACGGATTTTTATTTTAAGTATCTCCGTTCCGATCTGGTCCTGAAAAATATTAATCTGGAAATAGAAAAAGGTTCTTTTACTGTTATCATCGGTCCCAGCGGCGCCGGAAAGACGACCCTGTGCAAGGCGATTACCGGTATTGTACCCTATTACACCGGGGGCGATTATGCCGGCGACATAAAAGTGCTGGGGGAGACGACAAAAGGTAAAAAAGTTTCTGACCTGGCGATGAAGGTAGGGCTGATGCTGGAGGATTATGAAAGCCAGCTGGTTTCTCTTACGGCAGGCGAAGAAGTAGCATTCAGTCTGCTGAATCACGGATTCCCTCCGGAAGAAGCAGAAGAACGTACGCGTAAAGCGCTGGAAGATGTGGGCCTGCCGGGACGGGAAAGCTATCAGCTGGACGAACTGTCAGGCGGGCAGCGGCAGCGTCTGGCGCTGGCATCCCTGCTGGCGGTGCATCCGGAAATTATTGTGCTGGACGAGCCGGTCAGTGCCATGGATCCGGACGGAGGGGAAAGCCTTTACAAGTTGCTGGGAAAAATTCGTGAAGAATACGGAACTACTTTTATTGTAGTAGAACATCGGGTAGAGTTCGTCCTGCCGTATGCGACAAACCTGCTGGCCATTAAAAATGGCGAAGTTGCAGCGCAGGGACGGTGCGAAGATGTGATTCCCCGCGTGTATGAGGACACGGATCTGCGTCCGTTGCTGCCGGACCTGTGGCAGATAAAATGTAATCTGGAAAAGAAAACGGCGCAGAAATTTGCATTGTGGAAATCGGAAAAAGAAGCTGTGGCAGAGCTGCAGGCCAAAGGATTCGGAAGAGGGGTGAGGGCATGATTGAAGCAAAAGAGATCAACTTTGCCTATCGTCGCGGCATCCCGGTCCTGAATGACATTAACTGCAAAATCGAAAACGGTGAGTTTGTGGCGTTGTTGGGCCATAACGGCAGCGGTAAGACCACATTGTCCCGCCTGTTTATGGCGCTGGACCATCCCCGCAGCGGGCAGATCCTGATAGACGGGGAAGATATTATCAATTATGAACCGGCAGATCTGGCGGATAAAGTCGGTTATGTTTTCCAGAACCCGGATCTGCAGATCCTGGCGGACACGGTTTATGAAGAAGTGGCATACGGGCCCCGCGTAAAAAAGCTGCCGGAAGAAAATATCAAAACGAATGTGAAAGCGGCGCTGGAGGCTATGGGGCTGAAAGGGCTGGAAGCTATGTATCCCCGCATCCTTTCATTTGGACAGAAACGCCGGCTGGGAGTGGCTGCGGCGCTGGCGCTGAATCCCCGCATGCTGATACTGGATGAGATCACAAACGGGCAGGATGCGACCGAACAGACTGCTATGATGGAATACCTGAAAATACTGAATGAAAAGAAAGGCACGACCATTATTTTAATTACCCATGACATGAATGTTGTAAGGAAATACGCAAGAAGAGCCATTGTACTTACCGATGGTCATCTTGTGTTCAGCGGAACGCCGCAGGAATTGTTTGAAGGCGACCAGCCGGTAGAACGCTGGGGCCTTCGTCGTCCTACTGTTTCCGTACTGGCATCCTCCCTGGGTATTTCTGCAGCATCCTGCGATGAGTTCTGTGATGCAGTTGTGAAAGGGGGCGCGCAGGCATGAAACTGAATGCGTTTACCTGGATCATCGTGACACTGGCGGTGACGGCATGGGTGTTTATTTTGCCGTTGGAAGCGGTGGCAACGATTTTAGTTCTGCAACTGGTGCTGCTGCTTTACATCAAACGCAGTAAAACCATGCTGGCGGCAATCGGCGGGTTAGGTGTATTTACCGGCATGATGATCTTGCTTCAGTTGCTCTTTGGTTCGCCGCTGGATGTGTCCCTTTTCGGCGGCCTGCGTATGCTGGTGATGACGCTGGCCTTTTTATGCATGCTGGCGACGACTCGTATCCAGAGTATTGCCAAAGCCCTGGTCGACCGCTTCCATCTGCCGGTGGAATATGCGTTTATGCTGACGGCGGCCTTGCGTTTTGTACCAAATTTTCTGGAAGACAGCACGATTACGTTGGATGCGCAGTCCTGCCGCGGCTATTCCAACCGGGGCAACGCGATCAAACGGCTTTTGTCTTATGTGGTCGTCATTCGTCCCCTGGTCATGCGCGCGGTGGCCAAGTCGGAAACGCTGGCTCTTTCCATGGAACTGCGGGGTTTTGGCGCCAATACATACAAGAATATGCCAAAAGAACCGTTTACACTGGTGGACTTTGTGGTGCTGACCATTGTCATTGTGCTGAGCACTTACCCCTTTTGGAAAAAACTTATAGGAGCATAGAGACAGTTATAATTTATAAATATAAATAGAAAACGCTGTGAAAGAAAAGACCCGGGCAGACACATCTCACGGGTAAAGAAAAATTTCTTTCGCAGCGTTATTTTTTTACTATATGTAGTGGACGGATTGTTATACACAGAAAACCAAACCTTATCCACAAGAGAATCGGGTTATCCACATATTATGCACAACAGGCTGTTTACAAACCACAAGATATTGGAAGGGAAAAAGAAAATTTTTATTAATAATAACAATATATAGTTTACAAGAGCGAGAGAACATGCTACAATACCAATAAATCTCTATTTGGCACTTTATTAAGAATTGTTTCAGTCAGACACAATATATAGTAGTTTGAACATAGTGGGAATAAAGTGCGGGACTGATACGAATTTCGAAAATAATTCGTTTTCAGATATGTAAAACAAAAATCCGGAAGAAAGAATGATTACAGGGAGGAAATTGTGGCATGAAAGTTATTAAGCGCGACGGAACGACGGTTGATTTTGATCCGCAGAAAATTGTAGTTGCGATTGAAAAAGCCAATGCGGCGGTCGAATCGGATTGCCGTATTTCGGAAAGTAAAATCAAAGAGATTGCGGAGTATGTGCACGGGAAAAACCGCCCCCGCCTGCTTGTGGAAGATATCCAGGATATTGTGGAACGCCAGTTGCAGGAAGCAGGCAAATTTGATCTGGCAAAAGCCTACATCATTTACCGTTACCGCCGTGCGCTGGTGCGCAAATCCAATACCACTGACGAATCCATCCTGACGCTGATTCGTAACAGCAATAAGGATGTCATGGAAGAAAACAGCAACAAGAATGCCATCATGGCATCTACCCAGCGCGATCTGATCGCCGGTGAAGTGTCCAAGGACCTGACCCGCCGCGTGATCCTGCCTGAAAAAATTGCAAAAGCCCATGACGAAGGCGTGATCCATTTCCATGACATGGATTATTTCATCCAGCCCATCTTCAACTGCTGCCTGATCAACATCGGCGACATGCTGGACAACGGCACTGTGATGAACGGGAAGATGATCGAATCGCCCCGGAGCTTCCAGGTAGCCTGCAACGTGATGACGCAGATCATTGCTTCTGTTGCTTCCAGCCAGTACGGCGGCCAGTCGGTAGACGTGCGCCATCTGGGCAAATACCTGCGCCGCAGCCGGGAGAAATTTATGGTTCGGGCTAAACGTACGCTGGGTGAAAATGCAGATCCGAAAGTTTTAGAAGCGGTAGTGGACGAACGCCTGCGCGAAGAACTGAAAGCCGGCGTGCAGACCATCCAGTACCAGATCAATACCCTGATGACCACCAACGGGCAGTCTCCTTTTGTGACGCTGTTCCTGTATCTGCGGGAAGACGATCCGTACATTGAAGAAAATGCTATGATCGTAGAAGAGATCCTCCGGCAACGCCTGCAGGGCATTAAGAACGAAAAGGGCGTTTACGTGACGCCGGCGTTCCCGAAACTGGTTTATGTGCTGGATGAAAACAATTGCCTGAAAGGCGGCAAGTACGACTACCTGACCCATCTGGCGGTAAAATGCAGCGCAAAACGGATGTATCCGGATTATATTTCCGCGAAGAAGATGCGGGAAAACTATGAAGGAAACGTATTCAGCCCCATGGGTTGCCGCAGCTTCCTGGCTCCCTGGAAGGATGAAAACGGAAATTATAAATTTGAAGGCCGCTTCAACCAGGGCGTTGTTTCCCTGAATCTGCCTCAGATTGGAATCCTTTCCGGCGGGGACGAGGATAAATTCTGGAAACTGCTGGACGAACGGCTGGAACTGTGCTTTGAAGCCATCATGTGCCGTCACAACGCGCTTTTGGGCGTGCATTCCGACGTAAGCCCGATCCATTGGCAGTATGGCGCGATCGCCCGTCTGGCGAAAGGCGAAACCATTGATAAGTATCTGTTCGGCGGGTACTCTTCCATTTCGCTGGGCTACATCGGTATCTACGAAATGACAAAAGCGGTGAAAGGCTGCAGTCATACTGCGCCGGAAGGCAAGGACTTTGCCCTGCGCGTCATGAAACATCTGCGGGAGACCTGCAACAAATGGAGAGCCCAGACCAACATCGGCTTCGCCCTGTATGGTACGCCGGCGGAATCCCTGTGCTACCGTTTTGCCCGCATCGACAAAGAACGCTTCGGTACGATTAAAGATATTACCGACAAAGGCTACTACACCAATTCCTACCATGTAGACGTGCGCGAGCACATTGACGCCTTCTCCAAATTTGAATTTGAAAGCGAATTCCAGAAAATGTCCTCTGGCGGCGCCATCAGCTATGTGGAAATTCCCAATATGCAGAACAACCCGAAAGCCGTTGAAGCAGCTGTGCAGTTTATCTACGACCATATCCAGTATGCAGAATTCAATACCAAGTCCGATTATTGCATGGTCTGCGGTTACGACGGGGAGATTATCATCAATGACGATAACGAGTGGGAATGCCCCCAGTGCCATAACAAAGATCACGCAAAAATGAACGTGACCCGCCGCACCTGCGGATATCTGGGCGAAAACTTCTGGAACGTAGGAAAGACAAAAGAGATCAAAGCCCGCGTGCTGCATCTGTAATACTGAAAAAGAAATGGCCCCGCGGCATGATTGCGGGGCTGTTTTTGCAATTGGTACGGATTATCTTATATCAGAGGAAGTGAAACATAATGAACTATGCTACATTAAAACGTCACGACATTGCTAACGGGCCCGGTGTGCGGGTGTCCCTGTTTGTCAGCGGCTGCCGTCATCATTGCCGGGGCTGCTTCAACCCGGAGACCTGGGATTTTAATTACGGCAAACCCTTTACCGGCGAAGTGCTGGATACATTGCTG
>Ga0247609_10005138_pt1 | contig 12919 bp, 9 predicted proteins | sample 172DNAGHGlowgp2_FD_193487 | JGI IMG/M metagenome (GOLD analysis project Ga0247609, IMG submission 193487) | Sheep rumen microbial communities from Palmerston North, Manawatu-Wanganui, New Zealand - 1728 DNA GHGlow gp2 | ecosystem: Host-associated > Mammals > Digestive system > Stomach > Rumen ...
CTCATGCCTTCCTGCACAATGGGGCGCAAGTCCTTGATGTCGCCTAAAGCCTCGCTGCTCAACACACTCTCACGTGCCTTCATCCACCCACGGTTGCCACGAATCGTGTTGATTTCGCCGTTGTGCGCCAGCAGTCGGAACGGCTGCGCCAGTTTCCACTTCGGGAACGTGTTGGTGCTGAATCGTGAGTGTACCAAAGCCAATCCACTCGTGAAATAAGGACTCGACAAGTCGGGGAAATATCGCCTCAGCTGACCGCTCGTCAGCATGCCCTTATAGATGATGTTCTTGCTCGACAAGGAGCAGATGTAGAAGTCCTCATCGTCTATGCGGTTCTCAATCCTTTTGCGTACCTTATATAATATACGGTCAAAGGTCGCCACTTTTTCCTCTTCAATACCAGTGACGAAAAGCTGCTTGATGTCAGGCTCCACCTCTCGTGCGCCCACACCCAGCACCTCAGGACAAGTGGGCACCGAGCGCATGTGCATGAGTGTAAGCCCCTCGCGCTCAATCTCCTCAATCATCACGCTCAGAATCCCCTCCTGTGCCTTGGCGTCCTTTGGCAAGAAAACCAATCCTGTTCCGTATTTCCCTTTCTCGGGCACGGGAATACCCTGCAAGAGGATAAACTCATGTGGAATCTGCACCAAGATGCCCGCACCGTCACCTGTCTTGTCGCGGGTTTCAGCACCACGATGCTCCATGTTCTCCAACACCTTCAAGGCATTGTCCACCAATTCGTGGCTTTTGCCTCCATGAATGTTCACAACCATGCCCACGCCACAAGCGTCATGCTCATAAGCTTCGCTGTACAAACCCAAGTTACTTTTTTTCATGTCGTTTTATTGTTATGTTTGTGTTATTATAATCAATTTGTATTTGTTTTTCTTGATTTCGGTTGCAAAATTACACACTTTGTATTTAATACGCAAGCAAATTGATTATAAAATATAAAAAACATTGTCATTTTATTTATTTTTAGCTGGTTTTTATGTGTTTTTGTCATTTTAGGTGTGAAATATTCTATCAGCGAGAGCTGCACGCACCTCGTTTTGTCTTATACTGAAACAGGTGCTATCAAGTGTCCCTCACTTGCACACGCAAGTGTATTCCACAAACGAACGTAAGTCTTGCCCGTAAACGAACGTAAGTCTTGCTCATAAACGAGTTGCATCCTTTGTAATGTTGCAAAGTTTACTGACAATGTTTGCACTTTTGCAAGGATTTCATTTTTCTTTGGAATTATTTTGTATTGTGCTCACTTAATCGTACCGTTGGCTATGCCGAAGGTACTCACGTTCGACAATAAAAATAAAAAATCCTCTTTTTATTTTGTATTGTGCTCACTTAATCGTACCTTTGCACTGCAATTGGTTCTCCTCCACATCATATTTAGGGTGATGTGGTGACGGAGCTAAGATGGGAATGGGGTGAAAATCCCCGACATTACCCGATGCTGTGAGTCCTTTTTTCGGGGTTGCCAACAGTGTCACTGGAGTCAAAGCAGAGTCTGACGGATGAGGCTTTGAAATCTCTGGGAAGACCGAGCGCCCTGTGAGGATAAAGTCAGAAGACCTGCCATTTGCCATTAGCAACGTTTGTCTGCGGGACTACGGACTGCGTTTTTACTTATACATTATTTAATATAATGAAGAAATGCCGTGTGTCAGCTGTGCTGTACCGAGGATGTTCTATGTTGGAACGTCCCTGTGTGGCGTGTCTGTCAAATGGCACAAAGAGTGAGAAAGAAATCTTCATAAAATATCATTAAGTGTTGTAAATGCCGAGTGCCCCAGCAGTGATGCTCGGGCACTCAAATGTGAAAGTTCAAATCAAAAAATATATGTCAATATTCAACAACAAATTGTTCCATCTTCATCTGTTCAGAAAGTTGGAACCACCGAGAGGGGGAAAGTTCGTCAACAAGTTGTCGAGCAAGTTTAACAACAAGTCATTCATTGCATCGCTCATCTCCATCGTCGCAACAGTGGTGGTGGCGTGTCTGCCAACAGATTGTTTCGGCATCGATGGACTGACGGTGGTGCAGCAGCGCATTATCGCCATTTTTGTGTTTGCCACACTGATGTGGTTGACGGAGGCAATTCCTGCATGGGCAACATCTGTTTGCCTTATCTGCATGTTGCTGTTCGCCACGTCTGACAGTGCCTTGAGTTTTTACTCGTCGGGTTTGGAGAAATCGGAATTGCTCAGTTATAAGGTGCTGATGGCTACGTTTGCTGACCCTATCATCATCCTGTTCTTGGGTGGTTTTGTGTTGGCAATTGCCACGACAAAGAGTGGTCTGGATGTGGTGATGGCACGTTACCTGCTCATGCCATTTGGCAAGAAGAGTGAGGTGGTGCTTTTGGGCTTCATCCTCATCACAGGGCTGTTCTCCATGTTCATCAGTAACACAGCCACAGCGGCGATGATGCTTACGTTTTTGGCTCCTGTGTTCAAGGCACTTCCTGCTGATGGTAAAGGACGTGTGGCATTGACGCTTGCTATTCCGTTGGGTGCCAACATCGGTGGTATCGGTACTCCTATCGGCACGCCTCCTAACATGATTGCATTGAAGTATCTGAATGACCCAGAAGGCATGAACCTCAACATCGGTTTCGGTGAGTGGATGATGTACATGGTGCCGATGACTCTCATCTTGTTGGTGTTCGGTTGGTGGTTGCTCGTGAAACTTTTCCCATTCAAGCAGAAGACGATTGAACTGAATATTGAAGGAAACATTCAACACAACTGGCGTACGACAGTTGTGATCGTTACGTTTGCTGTCACGATTCTATTTTGGTTGCTTGACAAAGTGACGGGTGTGAATGCCAATACAGTGGCAATGATTCCAATCGCTGTGTTTGCTGCTACGGGTGTCATCACTGCAAAGGATTTGCAGGCAGTGAACTGGAGTGTGCTGTGGATGGTTGCGGGAGGTTTTGCACTGGGTGTAGCCCTGAACGAATCGGGTTTGGCAGAGAATGCCATCCAGAGCATCCCGTTCGGTCAGTGGTCCCCATTGGTGATTCTCATCATCGCCATGCTGGTGTGCTATGCCATGTCCAACTTCATCAGCAACACAGCCACAACGGCGTTGTTGGTGCCAGTGCTGGCTGTGGTGTGCAAGGGTATGGGTGACAAGTTGGAGGACATTGGTGGTGTGAGCACGATGCTCATCGCCATTGCCATCACAGCGTCCGTGTCTATGTGTCTGCCTATCAGTACACCTCCGAATGCCATTGCGCACTCGACAGGTTTGGTGAAACAGAACGAGATGTTGAAGGTGGGTATTGTTATCGGTGTCATCGGTATGGTACTGGGTTACTTCACTTTGCGTTTAATGTAAAAGAGAGAATTATGGATATTTATCATTCAACTTATATACAATACATAGATTTGATGCGGCAGCTGAAAGGCGATGTGGCAGAGTTGGTCAACCAGTCGTTTGACGATTGTCAGAAGACGGAAGGTGCATCTGCCATCATGGAGCAGATTGACAACACCATCGACACTGCTTCTGGAGAGACGTTCCTGCCCACCAACGAATTGTTGGGCATTACAAAGGAACTCTTCAACATCAAGAACCGTATAGGCTCAAAGACACCTGCTGCACAGGCGATGCTGAAACAATGTTTCCGTACACTCAATATGGCAGCAGTCTCACTTAAGCAGATTACTGAAGACTGTGCGCTGATGGAAGCGAACGAGTTGTCGGAGCAGGAAATGTAAATATATGTATCATTTGGCCATTTACAATGTACAATTGAAACAGGTGGATTTACGCATTCCGAATAGCAAATTGTAAATAGTAAATAGTGAAATTGTAAATGATTTTATGATTAGAAAAATATTAGTAGCGAATCGTGGGGAGATTGCCATCCGTGTGATGAGAAGTTGCTATGAGATGGGCATCCGCTCGGTGGCTGTGTACAGCACGGCTGACCGACTCTCCCGTCATGTTCTTTTTGCCAACGAGGCTGAGTGTATTGGTGGCGCTGCAAGCAGTGACAGTTATCTGAACATTGACCATATCATCGCGGCTGCCCATAAGCACAAGGTGGATGCCATCCATCCTGGTTATGGTTTCCTCTCGGAGAATGCGGAGTTTGCCCGCCGTTGTGAGCAGGAGGGTTTCATCTTCATTGGTCCTTGTCCTGAAACGATGGAGGAGATGGGTGACAAAATCAGTGCCCGTAGGAAGATGATTGAGGCTGGTGTGCCTGTGGTGCCTGGTACGGAAGAGCCACTCAAATCAGCAGAAGAGGCTGTGGAAGTGGCAAAGAAGATTGGTTTCCCTGTGATGCTGAAAGCCTCGATGGGAGGTGGCGGTAAGGGCATGCGCCTCATCGAGAGGGAAGAGGATGTGGTGGAGATGTACAACGCAGCTCGCAGTGAGGCGATGTCGGGTTTTGGCGACGATACCGTCTATATCGAGAAGTTTGTGGAAGAACCTCATCACATCGAGTTCCAGATTTTGGGTGACAAGCATGGCAACGTGGTGCATCTGTTTGACCGCGAGTGCTCCGTGCAGCGTCGTCATCAGAAGATTGTGGAGGAAAGTCCCAGCCCGTTCATCGACTATAACCTGCGCATGGAGATGGGTGCCAAAGCAGTGGCTGCTGCTCGTGCTGTGGGGTATGAAGGAGCAGGTACGATTGAATTCCTTGTGGATAAATACCATAAGTTCTATTTCTTGGAAATGAATACACGTCTGCAGGTGGAGCACCCCATCACAGAGGAAGTGGTGGGCATTGATTTGGTGAAGGAGCAGATTCTCATTGCCGATGGACAACAATTGCACTATCGTCAGGAGGATATCCGTCAGCGTGGTCATGCCATCGAGTGCCGTATCTGTGCAGAGGATACGGAACATAACTTCATGCCATCGCCAGGCGTGATTCAGCAGCTTACCGAACCACATGGCATCGGCACGCGTATAGACTCATACGTGTATGAAGGTTATGAAATTCCTGTTCACTATGACCCGATGATTGGCAAACTCATTGTATGGGCAACCAGCCGTGAGTATGCCATTGAACGTATGCGCCGCGTGTTGTATGAATATAAGATTACGGGCTTGACCACCAATATCCGTTATCTCCGCCGCATCATTGATGTGCCTGATTTCAAGCAAGGTAACTACAACACCTACTTCATCGAGCGCAACCAAGACCGTTTGCGTCCTCGTCCGGGCTTCAAGAATGACTCGGAACCGATGGCGGTCATTGCAGCATATATCGACTATCTGATGAGTCTCGAAGAGAATAAGCCCACGATGCCTACAGCGGAGAATACAGCCATTAGCCGTTGGAGGGCATTCGGATTGCAGAAGGGTGTGCTGAGAGTGTAATAGTTAAGAGATTAAAGTAAGATGGAAATACAAGTAGGAAATAAAACCTTGGAAGTGACCTTGCTGAGTAAGGAGGACAACCAAGTGAAGATAGACATTGACGGGAAGGTGTATGATGTGGATGTGGCGATGCTGGAAAATGGCACCTGCTCCCTCATCTACGACGGTAATTCGTACAATGCCGAACTCATCCGAGAGAGTGGGGAGAAGCACTACCGTGTGAACTTGAACTACTCGACTTATCAAATTGATATGCTCGACTCACAGGCGAAGTATATGAAGATGCGTCGTGGAGGCTCTCAGGATTCGGTGCAGGCAGATGTCATCACGGCACCCATGCCTTGCAAGATTGTTAACATCTACGTAAAGCCCGGCGACACGCTCAAGGCGGGAGATACCGTGCTGACAATGGAAGCCATGAAGATGCAGTCAAACTACAAAGTAAATGCCGACTGTACCGTGAAAGATGTGTTAGTGAATGTGGGCGACAGTGTCCGTGTGGAACAGGCACTGATTAAATTGAAAATTGAAAATTAAGAATTATGAAACTTACAGCAAGAGAAAGAATAGAAACGCTGCTTGACCGTGGCACTTTCGTGGAGATGGACAAGCATGTGGTGCATCGTTGCACCGACTTTGGCATGGAGAAGAAACGCATCGAAGGCGATGGTGTCATCTCTGGTTATGGCAAGATTGACGGGCGTATCGTCTTTGTCTATGCCTTCGACTTTGCCGTGTTGGGTGGTTCGCTCTCGGCAGCCAATGCCCAGAAGATAGCCAAGGTGCAGGATTTGGCACTGAAGAACGGGGCACCTATCATTGGATTGAATGATTCGGGTGGCGCCCGCATTCAGGAGGGAGTGGAATCCCTCACAGGTTTTGCCCACATCTTCAGGAGAAATGTGATGGCATCGGGTGTCATCCCTCAAATCAGTGCCATCCTTGGTCCTTGTGCAGGTGGTTCCTGCTATAGTCCTGCTCTCACCGACTTCATCCTGATGGTGAAAGAGCAGAGCCAGATGTTTGTAACGGGTCCCAACGTGGTGAAGGCTGTGACCAACGAGGATGTGGACAAGGAAACCCTCGGTGGTGCCATGACTCATAACTCGGTGAGCGGTGTGAGCCACTTCATCTGCAACAACGATGAAGAGACCCTCATGACCATCCGTGAACTCATTGGGTTCATTCCCTCCAACAACATGGAAGACGCCCCCGTACATCCTGTCACTGACGAGGTGGACCGCATCTGTCATGAACTTGATACTGTGGTGCCGACAGATCCCAATATTCCTTATGACATCCGCAATATCATCGAGCCAGTCTGCGACCAGCAGTACTTCTTTGAAATTCAGCCTGAATTTGCAAAGAATATTGTCATAGGTTTCGGACGTATGGCAGGACGTACCGTTGGTTTCGTAGCCAACCAACCCAACTTCTTGGCAGGAGCCCTCGACATTGATGCTTCCGACAAGGCTGCCCGTTTCATCCGCTTCTGTGACTGCTTCAACATCCCCCTCATCGCCGTCGAGGATGTGCCAGGTTTCTTGCCTGGAGTGCAACAGGAACACAACGGTATCATCCGTCATGGAGCTAAAATCGTCTATGCCTTTGCTGAGGCAACCGTGCCGAAAATCACGCTCATCACCCGTAAAGCCTATGGAGGTGCTTATATCGTGATGAACTCCAAGTGCATCGGGGCAGACGTGAACTTCGCATACCCCACTGCTGAGATTGCCGTGATGGGAGCCGAAGGAGCCTGCAACATCCTCTATCGCAAAGCCACTCCAGAAGAGCGTGCTCAGAAGATAGAAGAGTACAGGGAAAAATTTGCCAACCCCATGCCAGCCGCACAATTGGGTTACATCGACGAAATCATCCAGCCTTGCGACACCCGTTTGCGTCTCATTCAGGCTTTGGAGATGTCGCGCAACAAGAATCAGAGCAATCCACCTAAGAAACATGGCAATATGCCTTTGTAAAGTTTAGATGTTGGAGTTTAGAGAATTTGAAGCATTAAATTTGTGGAATCGCGCATTGTTCGTAACTTTGCAGTCACATTGACAATGAGAAATCTTTTGATAATTGTTGGTCTCAGCATTGTGTCAGCAAAATTGTCGGCACAGACAGACACCACCTCACTTCGTCTTAACGAGGTGCAGGTTGTTGATAGTCATAAGCATCATACGATGACATCGACCGCCCCTTTGTATGTCATGGATCATGGCGAGATGTTGCGTTTGGGCGTGACCGACATGGCAGATGCTTTGCACCGTCTGCCGGGTATCACACTGCGTGACTATGGTGGGGCTGGGGGCATGAAGACTGTGTCGGTGCGTGGTCTTGGCACCAAGCATACGGGTGTCATTTATGATGGAGTGATGCTTAGTGAATGTCAAGGTGGTGAGATAGACTTATCCCGCTATTCATTAGACAATGTTGGAAGTCTTTCATTGGTAATTGGTGACAATGATGACATTTTCATTCCGGCCCGACAAGTCACCACACCTGCCACTGTCCATATCCAGTCGATGCAGTTGCCTACGGATGATGTTCAACCGCATCTCAAAGCGCAGTTGAAGGTAGGCTCTTTCGGATATGTGTCTCCGTTCTTCAAATATGAGCAGAATATCGACGAACACTTCGCTTTCTCTGTCTTGGGGGAATACACCTATGCCGAGAATGACTACCCTTACACCATCAAGAACGTGACTGAAACTGTTAGTGATCACCGTAAGAACAGCCGTATGAATTCGGGACATGGCGAATTGAATTTTACATGGCATATTAACCCCTCCGACCGCTTGACCGGTAAGGTCTATTATTATGATAATGACCGTCAGTTGCCAGGACAGGTGAACTATTATTCGAATACCAGTCGTGAGTCTTTGCGTGACCGCAATCTTTTCGGACAGCTTATGTACCAGACACGTTTGACAGAACAGCTTTCCCTTAAGTTCAACGGAAAGTTCAATTGGGCTGCCTCTTTCTATGATGATGGAGTGGTGGCGAGCATGATACAAGATGCTGACTATTGGCAACGTGAATACTACACCTCTGCTTGTCTGCTCTACATGCCTGTGCAGAGTTGGGCATTCGACTATTCTGTAGACTATGCCCACAACAACTTGAACAGCACGCTTGAAACAGACTCCCATCCTTATCGCAACACCCTTCTGCAGTCTGCTACCGCAAAGTATCGCACTCATCGTCTGACAGTGATGGGACGTTTGCTTTATTCGCTCTACCTGAATGATGCTAAGCAAGGTGAGGCGGCAGATGACATGCACCGCTTCTCGCCCTCTATCAGCCTCTCCTGGCTCGTGCTACCTCATTGGCATGTGCGCGCATCTTACAAGGAGATATTCCGTGCCCCCACCTTCAATGAGAATTATTTCTTCCATTATGGTTCCACGGACTTGCAACCTGAACGTACCGAGCAATTGAACGTCGGCACAACGTGGCAAGGTGATTTTGGTAAGACTTACGTACAGACCACTTTCGATGGCTATTACAATTGGGTGAAAGACATGATTGTAGCTGTACCTTACAACATGTTTGTGTGGAACTGTGTCAATGTGGGCAAGGTACGTGTGTATGGAGCAGACATCACATTGAATGCCTCCTATCAGTTGAACGGACACCAGCAACTCACGGCATCGGGGTGCTACAGCTATCAGCGGGCACAGAATCGCACCAATTCCTCCTCGCCGTATTACAAGAACCAAATAGCTTACATGCCTGAACATCAAGGTTCGGTGGCGCTGGCATGGGAGAATCCCTGGGTGAGTTGGTCCACCCATCTCACTGCTGTGAGTGACAGATGGACAACCAATGCCCATTTGCAAGGAACTCGTGTGGATGGCTACTACGAATTGGGAGTCTCTGCCTACCATCGATTTCATCTTGGAAGAGGAGTTATGGAGGCTCGCCTTGATGTAAAGAATGTGACAGACAAGCAATATGAGATAGTGGGCGCCTATCCTATGCCTGGAAGAAGCTATCAAGTGTCACTTAATTATAAGTTATAACAATAAATCATTCACTTTAACGTTTAACAATTAAAAGTAAACAAAATGAAAAAGAGTTTTTTCTGTTTTGCAGTACTAATGATGGGCGCAGCCCTCTTTACTGCTTGTAGCAATGATGATGACACTCCCGAAAAGAAGAAGGTGGACGTGTCTAATGGTATGTTTGTGGTGGGTTCTGGTAATAAGAAAGCCAACATTGATGGTAATGTCAGCTACATCGACTACACCTTAGGTTCTGTGACTGCCAACGCTTTCCAGAAGGCAAATGGCAAGTCGGTTGGTAAGACTGCCAACTATATCGTTGACTATGGTAGCAAACTCTACATCGTGGTGGATGCCGAGGCAACCATTTGGGTGTGTGACAAGGCTACGCTGTCTGTGGTGAAGCAGATTAAGACCACCGAACTCTTGGGCGATAAGGATGGTGTCAGTCCACGTGCAGCCGTAGGTATGAACGGAAAACTCTATGTTACCCTCTATGGCGACAGCTACAATGGTGGCAATGGTGTTGTGGCAGCTATTGACACCTTGACTTTCGACAAATGGACTACTTATGCTGTAGGCTCATATCCAGATGGACTGACCGTGGCAAATGGTTGCATCTACGTAGCTAACTCGGACTTTGGTAATGGCAAAAAACCTTCTATTTCAAAAGTGAATCCTAAAACTGCAGAGGTGACAGAAATCAAGGACGAAACTATCACTAACCCTATGCACATGCTGACTGTTGGCTCTGATGTGTATTGCTTGGACTATGGTACGTACGATGAATTTTGGAATCAGACGGGTGCAGGTGTCCGCAAGATTACTGCATCGGGCGAGGTGACAAAGGTGGTTGACGGTACAGCCATGTGTACCGACGGCAAGAAGATTTACACAGTGAATGCTCCTTATGGTGCTGCCGAGACCACTTATCTGATATATGATGCTGCAACGGGTGCAACAACCAATTGGAGTCCACAGGGTGTCTTCAGTCCTGCTGTGATTGCTGCTGACCCTGTGACTGGCAACATTTTCATCGTATCTTATCAGGAGAATCCAGAGACAGGTTATGCTGGTTATGCATTGCCATCTTACACAAACCAGTATGATGCTGAAGGTAAACTTGTGAAGAAGTATGAGAATACCGCTACAGGTCCTATCTCTGTTGTGTTCAACACAGGTGTAAAATATGTTGAGTAAATAGTATGTGTTCATGAGCAGAACAAGCATTCTGTTTCCCCTTCTTGTTGCCTCCGTACTCATCTTGTCGTGCGGGGGCAACACCTCTTCACCCCTTCAGGGCGAAGGCGACACCATCCCCATGCGTTATGCCAAGAACATCACCATGGTGCGCTATGGCGACAATGTGGTGGAAGTGAAACTCGCCAATCCTTGGGGAGAAGGGCTATTGGGCACTTACATCCTGACATCAGACCCTAACTCTCAACTCTCAACTCTCAACTCTCAACTCATCCATGTTCCCCTTAAGAATGCGCTGGTTTTCACTGCCGTGCATTGCGGACTCATCTGCGAACTTGGTATGGAAGAGAGTATTGGTGGTGTGTGTGAGAAGGAGTATATTCATGGACTCACCAAGGAAGTGGTGGATTGTGGGAATGGTATGTCGCCCAATCAGGAACGAATCATTCAACTGCGCCCCGATGCCATGCTGGTGTCACCTTTCGAGAGCAACACGGGACATGACAAATTGGGACAGCTCGGCATGCCCATCGTCGAGTGTGCCGAATATATGGAATCTACTGCATTGGGACGTGCTGAATGGATGAAGTTCTACGGCATTTTGTTTGGAAAGGAGAAAGAAGCCAATGCGATGTTTGAGGCGCTGGTGACACGTTACGACAGTTTGAGCGCAATGGTCAAGAACTCCGATAATTGTCCACGCATCCTCTCCGAAGAGCTTTATGGCAATGTCTGGTATCAGCCAGGCGTACATAGCACCATCGGACAACTCTATGCTGATGCGGGCGCACAGACTGCTTTCCCTGAATATAAGCAGAGTGGCTCCGTGCCCCTATCGATTGAACAGGTCTATGCCACTGCCCACAATGCTGACATTTGGTTGATGCGATATGACTCGGATGAGACCATGACTCTTGCTCAGTTGGGAGCTGAAGTAGATGTCTATCGTCGGTTTGATGCTTTCAAGAAAGGCAATGTATGGGGCTGCAACACCCGCACGTCGTTCTTCTACGAACGCTCTCCCTTCCATCCTGACCGCATGCTCTCTGACATCATTCAAATCACCCACCCCGAAGTACAGCTCCATGAGCCCATGTATTTCTACGAAAAACTGAAGTAGATAGGAATGATAAGTAGATAGGAATAGATATGAAAGTACGTGTCAGTCTCTTGGTTCTGGGTGTTGTTGCACTATTTATCCTCAACATCTTCTTTGGCTCCGTCCATATTGACGCTACCGATGTGGTGAAGACTCTCTTGCAGGGAAGCTCCTCCAACGATGCCTTCTCCTACATTATTCTGGGCTCCAGACTGCCTACTGCACTCACAGCAATGTTGGCAGGGGCTGGACTCGCTACGGCAGGTCTCCTCTTGCAAACATCTTTCCATAACCCTCTTGCGGGTCCTTCTATTCTCGGTATCTCATCAGGTGCCAATCTTGGTGTGGCAATTGTCATGCTCTCTTTTGGTGGCACCATCACGGCAGGGCTTTATTCTTGGAGTGGTTACCTTGCCATTGTGGGAGCGGCATTCCTCGGCTCCCTGCTCATCATGGGACTCCTTCTGCTTTTTTCTTCCCTGCTCAAGAACAACCTCATGTTGCTCATCACTGGTATTATGATGGGCTATATCACTTCCTCTGTCATTTCTCTGCTTAACTTCCTCGCATCAGTAGAGAATATTCAGAGTTTCCTTATTTGGGGCATGGGTAACTTCAACAGCGTTTCCATGCAGCAAATGCCTATCTTCGCCACTTTATGTGTTATGGGACTTGTGTTGGCATTGTTGCTCATCAAACCACTGAATGCAATCCTTTTGGGTGAGCACTATGCCGTCAATCTGGGTGTGAATATCCAGCGCACACGCAACCTTCTGCTGCTCGCCACAGGTTTGCTTACGGCTGTCATCACTGCCTATTGCGGACCTGTTGCTTTCCTTGGACTTGCCACTCCCCATGTGGCATTCCTTCTGCTTGGCACGTCCAATCATCGAGTGCTCCTGCCCGTCACCATGCTTACTGGGGCTGTGCTGGCACTTCTGTGCAATCTCCTTTGCACTTTGCCACCTACTACCGTCATTCCTCTTAATGCCATCACCCCCATTATGGGTGCTCCCGTCATTCTCTACATCATTTTGCGGCGTAAGTGACCCAATGTCCCTTCCGACTCACTTCATGTTGTGGTTCATGAGTCGGTAGTTTGCCATCTCTTCATACTTCGTGCTCGGACGTCCGTAGTTGGCATAAGGATAGATGCTGATACCACCGCGGGGTGTGAAGATGCCTGTGACTTCAATGTATTTCGGATCCATCAATTTGATGAGGTCTTTCATGATGATGTTCACACAATCTTCA
>Ga0247609_10005139_pt1 | contig 12918 bp, 18 predicted proteins | sample 172DNAGHGlowgp2_FD_193487 | JGI IMG/M metagenome (GOLD analysis project Ga0247609, IMG submission 193487) | Sheep rumen microbial communities from Palmerston North, Manawatu-Wanganui, New Zealand - 1728 DNA GHGlow gp2 | ecosystem: Host-associated > Mammals > Digestive system > Stomach > Rumen ...
ATTCTTAATTTGTCAAGTCGTTCCCGTTAAATCAGTAATAGTAGCCATACACCTACTCCACTATATAAACATCACCATTCTCACCATCGCTAGATGATGGTGCAGATGATCCAACATACACAGTATTTACTTGAAGTGTACCCTGTACCCTTTGTCCGGATGAGTTGTAGAAATATTTTCCAGTAGAGACGTCTGCTTGTGTCGCTGTTGTACTTGATATATCTATAGACGATGATGATGTACCGGCCGTAGCATTGACTTTTGTATTACCTAAATATATAGCCATAAAATAAAATCCTCTTAATTATCTAATACAACAGCACGAGTCAGAATAGCATGAGTACTATTACTGGCTGTAAATTGATCTGCTATAAGTAAATCTCTATACGCTGAATTCTGGAACCCATACTCAGGTATAGCGTTGTCAGTGTTCGTTATGATCGTATAATAATTTGTAATATAGGTATTTCCCGATGATTTTATATAATAATACTCACTTTGACCGTCACTATAAGAATATAATATGCCAGTATAGTTAACACTGTTTGAGGTGAAGTTGAACGAGAATGTAGTATCTTCTTGATACCGTAAGACATTAAAGCCAAGAAGTCTCAATTTAGTACCAGCAGGAACAACCACAGACGTTGAAGTACTTGTTAATAGCGGATGAACTTGAACTGCATGTGTTAATACCCAGTCTATAAATGTAGGATCACTAGCATCAGTTCCCCCCGAAATATATATGTACTCAGGACTATCAGAGGTCATGGTCTCAGTAGATCCGTTGACGTTTGCCTCCATCAAAGAATTTCACGTTGAGTTTAAATATAGATCATATCTAACATCATCATAATTATAAATGGCATCATGAATTGATCCATTTTCTAGTGAAATGTTTCCAGTAGAGCTATCAAATTTCATTCCATTGAATTGCACTGAATTTCATCACCCAGGAGTTATATTAATATTCCACGTTTTGTTCATTGATGTTGAGAATGTAGGATCTTCTATAACTCAGTACTTTCCTTCTATAATACTTGGAGTTCTGAATCTAATAAACCTACCAGCTATACCAGTGCTTGTATCATCTATTGATAGTCTACCTTCACTTGTTTCACTAATAGAAATTGTCCCTGAAGATAAAATGTCTTCCTTTGTAAGATATCCTGAAATAGTATCTTTTATATAGTACTCATCACCTGATATAAGAGACACTTTATCTACATATTCAGGTTCATGGATAACTTGAGTGGCATTTGCTTCGAGTCAAGATATAAACTCTGTTTGTGTAATAAGTCCCGGTATATCATCAACTTCACTTGTAAATGTAACAGTTCTATACGCTTGATCAGATCATCCACCAGAGCCCCATACTGGAGTTGTATAAACAGTTGTAGTATCGTAATCTATTCTACCAGATACATATACTTGAAAACCATAGCCTGTACCTCCAAAATTAATATTATTAGAGGTAAATGAAATTTTACACTCAAAACTTTCACTTGGCGCTGTTGGAGTTTCATTTATTATTCAAGTAGTCCCAGTTAAACTAGTAACAGCCATTACTCTTCCTCTAAAACTTCCTCATCTTCTGGGATAGGAATATCAGTCTCCTCGTATTCTCTATTAAACTCAACTGGATCAATAGCTTCAGCATAAAGACCCTCAGGAACTCCGCCTTTAATGAGCATACCTCTATCAGAATATGTTTTAACTAAATTACCCATTTGTTCTTTAACTATCATACTAAAAGTCCCTTTCTACATGCTTTATCCAGTCCTCAAATGTAATGCTCTCCATAAGAAGGCCTTCCTGGAAAAATCTATTTTTAATTCCAACAATTATCTGAGCTTTAACTGCAGGATCAATAGACTCAAATAAACTCTTAAACTCTTGATAATATTTCTTGAATCTCTTTTCAGTATTGAACCTGTACTCTCTATTCTCCTGATTTATCCACTCATCTTTGTTCATCGTAAAGTAAGCATCATAAATCATAGAAGTAGCATAAAATTTAGCGTCATTATCCTTTTTTCTCTTAAGCAGCTCTTTTACTAAAGCTGTGTTAGAATCAAGCATGTTATTATAAGTTTTAAGAATGTACTTAGGATCATGACGACATACAGACTCATTTCTTCATTTTCACAGGTAGAATGGCGTTTGACAATACTTCGCATTGGTCGTACACTTTTGAGCCAAACAGTTAAAGTATGAATCCTCGTGTATTGTTAGCTTAGGATTAAACTTAATTTTCTGATCAATCAGAAACTGACGTCTATATACTTTGCCGTGTACGAATGTAGAATCCAATTCTCTATTAATATAAAGAATTTCATTTGTTGGAGGATACCTTGTTTCCTCTGTAAACACAGAAACAAGAATATCAAATGGTTCCACAGAAAATTCTCTAAAGATAATATATAACCCACAAGCATTGTAAAACATATCATCAGCATCGCAGAACATTACATATTCAGCTGTAGCCTTCTCTAAGCACTTGTTTCTTGTAGCTGATACTCCACAATGCTTGTTTTTATAATACTCTACTTTAAAAGGATAAGAGCTTAAAAACTCTTCTGATAAGAAAATATCACTACCATCATTAACTATAATTACTCCAACCTCGTTTAAATCTACACTCTGTTGAATAGCTATAGAATCAAGGAGAGGCTTAATGACTTCATCTGTTTCTTTATACTGAGGAACTAAGATTTGTAATTTCATCTATATAATATACATTATTAAGATACTCTAGTCGCATTTGCTTCAAGTCAAGATATAAGGGCTGAATTTGTAGCATCTGTACCGCTCGTAATGCTAATTGTACGATAATAACTCTGCTTTCACTTAAAAGAAGTCTCCTCGCTATCATAAACTATAGAACGCTGATTAGATGAATTACGATAATAAACATCGTCTGGATACGATTCATTTGAGCTTCCTGTAATAGCAATATATTCATTTCCATTCAGGTCGGTGAAATTGATAGAATAACTTACATATGTACCAGCAACTCCTGTCAACCCTATTGATGAAAGTGTATCATTAAAATATCAAGTGGTCCCAGTTAAATTTGATAGTGGCTCAGGTAACCTAATTATTCTTACTCTAGCATTACTAGAAGAGCTAATAACAGCTTTACCTTCGCTATCCTCTTCTATACTGATATTTGTTCCTGCTACAAGATCACTAGATGATAAGTATCCTGAAATAGTATCTTTGAAGTAGTACTCATCACCAGAAAGAAGGACTGTTTTATCTACATAATTTAATTCTGGTATAACTTGAGTAGCATTGGCTTCAAGTCAAGATATAATGTCTGTGTTTGCAACATCGTCTCCACCAGTAATACTAATAGTTCTACAATCTTCACTTCCCCAGGTTGAATTAGAATATACTGCGATATTTCTACTGCTATCAACTCTATAGTAAAGATAACCCTGTCATTGTAGGTTAAGAGCTATAAACTGAGTATACCCAGATAATTCAACGCTCGTTGTAAAATCTATATCGTACTCATAATTTTGCTCTGAGTCAATAATAAGAGTATCATTAAAGTATCATGTAGTCCCTGTTAAATCTGTAATAGCCATTTATATCCTCCTATAGTGCTTCCTAAGCAGGGATCGATGCAATTCTATCAGAATATGTAGCCCAGTTAGTTGCTGATTTATATGTATCAACAAGAGAAGCTGGAACAAAAATTGATCCATGAACTCCTCCAGTAGAAGTTGTATATGTTGATATTGGAGTGCTATTAAAAGCATTTATATTGCTAAGACTTCACACTGTACTGTTATATAGATATAAACTAAGCAAATTTCTACAGTACGTGAAAGCGCTTGAATAAATTACCTGGGACGTAGATGTAGATGTAGCACTGCTTCCTATCTTAACTGTACTGAGAGAGCTGCAAGAGGCAAAAGCATTTGATCCAACTCCTCGATATACCATTGGCAAATTAATCTCAGACAGAGAAGAGCAATAATAAAACGCATATTGACCAAGTATACAACACGAAGATAATGTAACCGATGTCAATGCTCTATCATTATAAAATCCATACGTTGCGACAGAGACAGCTAGTGGAGCGTAAAAAGTTGTCATGGAGGAACAGTTACTAAATCCACTAACTTGCGTTAATATAGGAAACGAAGCAAAAGACATTCTAGTGCAGTAATAAAATCCGTCATAGACAGTTGTACATAATGGAAAAGACGCATATTCTAATCCACCACAATGACTAAACGCGCCCTGTCCTATGGATGATACGTTTGGAGCGTATATTTGTTTTAAATTATCACAATTCATAAACGCACTTTGTGGTATAGACAAGAGATTTGGAAGACTTGCATAGTTAAGAAGACGAGCACAAGCAAAGGCTCCCGTGCCAATTGTCGATGCGGTGCTATAATAAGAACCACTAAGCGCAGCTCTAGCATCTAGATAGTCTGCAGATCCTCCACCACCTTCTGTAGAAATACTAGAGATAGCACTAGCCATTTCACTTGGCAAAAATGTACTTGTTGTACCTGTTTTCGACCGTATGGCATTAGCAATATTTATATAATTCTGACTATCAGTTGTTATTAATCCCATAAATTAATACCTCGTAGTGTCACCATTAGGAGCACTCCCAGATCCACCTGAGAAATACAATGTATGATCTGTAACGCTAGCTCCACCACCACCTGAAGAGCTTATAACTGTCTGTCCCTCACTATTCTCTGTTATTGTAATATTGTCACCTGCTGCTAAATCACTATTAGAAAGATACTCTGATACGGAGTCTTTGAATAAATAATCATTTCCATCTGGAAGATGAACTCTATCAATTACTTTTGGCGTTGTTGGCATAATCTAACTCCTATGAAGCACTAATATCATTGACTACAGTTGTACTTGAAACTGTTAGCGATGGTGCTGAACCTGCACTATAGAACCCATTACCAAGTGAAGCAGATGTAAATGTATCAGCTGCATGTGTTGCTGCTGTAAAGCTATCTGTACCTTGAATAAAACTAGCAGATGTGCCTGCTGTGTAGAAACCATTTGACAACGAAGCTGGTGTGAATGTATCCGCTAACTTAGTAGCCGCTACAAATGTGTCGTTTCCTTGAGTAAAACTTGCTGAAGTTCCAGCCGTATAGAAGCCATTTGATAATGAGGCTGGTGTAAATGTATCTGCTAACTTAGTCGCGGCTACAAACGTATCATTCCCCTGCGTAAAGCTAGCTGAGGTTCCAGCTGTATAAAATCCATTCTGTAATGATGCCGCTGTAAATGAATCAGCAGCATGAGTAGCTGGAGAAAATGAGTCAGTTCCTTGTGTAAAACTAGCTGAAGTCCCGGCCGTGTAAAAGCCATTTTGTAACGATGCGGCTGTAAATGAATCAGCAGCATGAGTAGCTGGAGAAAACGAATCTGTTCCCTGCGTAAAACTAGCTGCGCTTCCTGGTGTCACTGATAGGATTAATGTTCCTGGATTAGAAAGTGTTGCACTTCCACTTACACTATAGCTAACAGCTGTAGGAGTATTAGCTGTAAAACTGTCTGATCCTTGAGTAAATGATCCACCAGAGAATGTACCTCTAGTAAAAGACCCACCGCTGAACTTCGCTGTATTTATTACTGTTGGCGTATTAGCTGTGAATGAATCTGTACCTTGAGTAAAGCTTCCTCCGCTAAACGCGCCAGACGTAAAACTTCCACCATTAAATTTCGTAGTATCAACTACAGTCGGCGTATTAGCTGTGAATGAATCTGTACCTTGAGTAAAGCTTCCTCCGCTAAATGTTCCTGGAGTAAAACTTCCGCCATTGAATTTCGTAGTATCAATTACAGTCGGTGTATTTGCTGTGAATGAATCGGTACCCTGAGTAAAAGATCCGCCATTAAACGTTCCAGCTGTAAAGCTTCCGCCATTGAATTTCGTAATATCAATTACAGTAGGAGTATTTGTCGTAAAAGAGTCTGTACCTTGAGTAAAGCTTCCTCCATTAAAGGCTCCTCTTGTAAAAGATCCTCCGTTAAATTTAGTTGTATCAATTGTTGTTACAGAGCCTGCATTTCAACCACTTGCACTTCCAACTGAGGTTGTAGTAAACTTCAGTGTCGTGTTAGTCGACTGGTTAGCTGTGTATATCTGACTCGCTGTGCCACTGTTTTTCTGTAACTTTAATTGACCGTCATTAACTGTTGGAATTGTTACAGCAGTTCCGGCAGCTGTAATATGTCCATACGAATCTATCTTAATAGGATAAACTGCTTGAGTTATTTTCTCGGGACTTGTAGAAGGAGCATTGTGAGTAATGTTTGGATTTGCTCCGCCACTACTAGACAAAATGCCTGAAGCATTAACACTCTCAACACTTCCACTAGCAGTGCTGCTTATAACAGGATTTCCTTCACTATTATAAGCTACAGTAATATTATCTCCAGCAACTACGTCATTAATATAGCCACTAACACTATCCTTAATATTATAGGTAGAGCCATTTACTCGTACTTGATCTACATAATCATATGATAATGGCATAATAATTAATCTCCTTTCACGTAGTTTGCAGTTGTACTAAACAGTGTATCTCAAGTCGACGAATCCTGCTCAACCCATGATCCATTGACTTTTTTGTATACCTTTGAATAAGGTACTCAAGAACCATTTTCTTTAATATAAATATTTATCGAACTATCACCGACTTGAACAATTATTGAGTGAGCTGCTGATATGTTAGATAGTTTATAAGTATAACTTACAGCTGGATTACCCTGCTTATCTTCGCCATCCAATCTCTCAAGACTACTAGTAACACTAGTACCGTTATCAGTTGCTGTAACAGCTGCTGAAATATTATTTGGTACTATATTTAATTTATAATTATCACCTGGTAAATATACTAACTGGCCATCAGGGAATAATCTACAACCAGTTCCAGTTGAAGTTATAAAATAATACTGAACATCACCAAATACAAATATCAAACTATGTTTTTGAGAAATATTTGTTAGTGTGTATGTATAATCTCCACCAGCACTAGTTGCTTCAATACTTAAAATCTTCCATTGAAGCGAATCATTACCACTATCTGAAGCTTGGTCTTTAGCATATTTTATATCGATGTAATGCTCACCCATCGGAATTTCATATGTTAATGTTTTAACAGTTGTAGAAGAATCAGCAGCAGTAGCACACATATAATAGTAATTATTAGGATCATCTGGTGAAGCACTGCTACTGGCGTAAGTATTACCAGTAGTAGAAACTGTTGTATCAATTTTACCAAACATACCGTAATCGGCTTGAGATTCACCTTGGTTTATGTACTGTATAGTAACTAATACATCAGACTGTAAATCAAAATTTACTCTAGCAACTGATGCTGATGATCCAACTCCACCATTAGTCGATACATAATACCCGGTGGAACTATTTAAATTAAATCCATAACTTGCTCCACTAACTTGTGTATTAACTATATATGTATTTGTAGGAGTTCCGCCTTGCAATTGATCACTAATATCAACACCATTATCTAAAGCAAGAGTTAATCTTGATTCAGTAGGAGATATTGTTACAACCTGTGTTGTTCCTGCTTCAACTCTTTCTGTACCATGTATTGGTACTGTATCTGCATTTATACTTGATATAGTCAATGAATAGTAAGTTTTAGTAGGATCTTCCTCTGGAGGAATGTAAGGAGTTTCAGCTCCTATCGTTACCTCTAAAACAGTATTATTGACTACAGTAAATGTATAAGTATAATGATCAATACCAGTTCCAGTCGAATAACTTACATTAAATGAAATACCTAAAACTAATCCACCATAATATCCTACATAATGTCTTAGCGTAACATTATCTAACTCACTCCTTGTTGGTACATTGTTAGGAGTTATTGTTATCATTGAATTGCTAGTCGATGGAAAATCTACCTCATCACTTATCGTTGTATTGCCTTGATATAGTACACATTTAGATACATAAGTTGAACTTATAGTAGCACTTTCTCTATGACCATATGCTCTAACTTCAACGCCCTCAATAATAGCATTACTAGGTATATCACTAAAATCAAATGAATATGATGCATAACCGGTCGAACTTTGCGATGCATACATATTGTTCGAACTAGAACTAGAATACGGGTTTTCGGCAGAATGACCAACAGCATATTGAGCATAGCTGCTACCACTTTGAATACCACTTGTTGTAACGTTATCTGCTGTTAAAGTTACAGTATTCCCGGTACCATGAGCAACTAAATCATTCGATACGTCTACTCCATCTAGAGTAATCAGAACTTCATCATCTTTATTCGTAGGAGTAATTGTTAATGTATACTCAGCGTCTTTATATGTATTAGTTGTACCCAAAGGATCAATAGTTCCATCGCCTGAAACTAAAACTGATGTAACTGTTCTTGGATCAGGTACTGTATAATCAACTTCAATCTCAGCACCGTAAATGTACATATAAGACGTTGTACCAGATGATGCTCTTCGGCAGTTGATTCTTATGCCAAAATTACTACCATATCCACTAATTGTTTCTCAATCAGCAGTAATACCGGTAAAACTATGAACCGTTACAGATGTTGTAATTACATCACAAGATCCGTTAATAGTAGTCGTACCATTAGCTAAATATGGTTTATATGAAGTTGATGTAGAAACTCCTGATTCATTTGCTTTTAACTTAACAGTAAACGAATTAACAGTCGCATTAGAAGGAATATCATCAAAATTAAATCCTCTTAAATAGATATAATAAGAAGTTGTGTTTGAGCGTGAATTTGTAATAGTGGCATGTGTTGTATTATCAGTATTATTGTACATATTATCAGCATTTGAAACACTTAAATATGTTGATGAAGACAAATAATATGTACTAGGAATTAATCTAATTGTAGCCATTTAATGCTCCTATGACTGTAAATAGATATCACCATCACTACCAGTTGAAGATGATGGCGCATTACTACCAGTATAATACTTATTAATGACTAATGTTCCCTCAATTGCTCTACCATTTACATAAGCCGTTTCACCCGAAACTATATCAGCTGCAGTGGCTGTAGCATCACTTGTAAATGTACCAGTTACGCCAAATATATCTGCTCCTGATTTTATATTTGCTGCTGTCAAATCAGCATCCCCTGCAATTGTTTGTGTACCTGTTAAATATGTACCAGAAGCAATTGTCTGGCTTGTTGTCCCTGGTGTAATCGTAGCAGCTGCCTTAGTTGTAACATTCGCAGTCAATGATACTGAACTGTTTCCACTAGTACCACTAGAAATATAGCCAGCTGTAGTAACGTTAGGTGTTACAGATACAGATTTAGTTAGAGTAAGCGTATTTGTTCCAGTAGAAACTGTAGCCGATGTTCCGCTTATTGAACTTGGCGCAGTTACAGATCCATTCGGTGTAGCGCTTACTGTATAATAAGCACCTGAAGAATTGTATCCTGTTGGAATATTTATATACTGATTCGAAGTACTTCTCCCAATCGTAGCTTTTGATGTGTACCCAGACGAAGCTGAGCTTGAAGCTGATGTTGGGAGCGTCATTGTTGATACGCTTTTAGACGCAGACTCCGAATAGTATCCAGCTGGAGCAGTGACTTGGGCACCCGAAATAGTTAAATCAGTAGACGATCTTCTTGATACACCTGACCCAACATAATCACTTGGAATAGCTTCGACAGTAACAGCTCCGGTTGTCCATTTATTTGCTGTGACTGCAGTCTGAGAAGACTCTGATGGTGTTATTGTAGTTGCAGTCTGAGTTGGTAGCCTATTTGCTGGATTGTACTCTACTGACGTAGAAACAGAATTCAAATATCCAGCAGTAGAAACACCATAATCAACATGTAGGAATCCACTAGAGGTAACATACGAAATGTCTGGAACTGTTAATGTACCGTTTGTTGCGGTATAAGTAGCATCACTATCATAATATCCAGAAGGAGCGGTGATAGTCAAAGAGCTCCCAGCCGATGATTCCATATCAGATGAATCATTTCTAGGTACCTGAGACCCGACATATGTTCCAGAAATTGCACCAACAGTAACAGTTCCGAGTCCAGTGTACCCGCTATCATATGTAACAGATTGCTGCGATTCTGAAGGAGTCACTGATTTATTTTGATTATTTACACTGCCACCTGTCGGTATAGCCAAAATGGCTGCAGCCATCTCTCTTGGTTTATAGAGACTTTCTGAGCCATTTTTTTCTCTGATTGCATCGGCTATATCGTAATAGTTCTTATCATTTGTAGCTATTGTTGAGTATTCTTCTGGCATTAGTAATCCACCTCATCACCAACAAGGATATCTGTATTAATAACTAAAACATGCTGATCTACATAAGATGTGCTAGAGCCACCACCTCCACCAGCACCATTTATAACTGTATTACCCTCACTATCCTCTGTAAATATAATATTCTCACCTGGTTTAATGTTATCAGCTGTAATATATCCTGAAATTACATCTTTTAATTTATAAACTTCACCACCAGGGAGCTGAACACTAGACACCAACATCTCAGCAACATTCGTAGCATTAGACTGAATTATAGATATTAAAGTTGAATTTGTTGCATCTGTTCCGCCTAAAAATGTTATTGTCCTGAACGCTGCGTCTGTTCAAGAATAGCTTTCATATGCAACATCATCTATCCCATTGATGTTTGGGTTATATGATAGTAATATGCCTGATGCTCTGACATCAGTCTTTAATACAGAATATTCATGCGAATTGCTTACAAAACTAACATTATATGTCGCTCTTGAGATAGACTTCAAAGACTTATTAAAATATCAAGTAGTTCCTGTTAAATCTGTAATAGTACTCATTTAATAATTCTCCTCTCTACTTGATCTTTTAAAAATATTAAGCACCCTTAGTAACAGTAATATCAGTATTGCTTGTAAGTACTGTAGTTGTTGAAGGAGTACCTAAACCTGTTATCGCTGTAACTTTATCATTTGTACCAACTGTAATTCCAGTTCCAACTGAAGCTGTTGGTAAAGCAGTGACTGCAGCAGCAGATGAACCAACTGTAACACCAGTAACAACAGCATCTCCAGTTCCAGTTGTCGATGTCGCACCAGTAGCAACCGTAACAGCAGATCCTACAGTAGCAACACTTGTGCTGCCTGTACTAGTAGCAGTCATAACATCAGCTCCTGAACCTGAATCAGCCAGCGCGCCAGTGGCGACAGTCGTTGCTGATGCATTCTTAATAGGAACTGTAACATCTGCAAATGTAAACTGAGTTGTGGTCTGTGTATCAGGGACTGCTGCTCCAATTGTAAGTGTCTCATTAGCAACAGAAACACCCTTCAGCCAGTCTGTATTTGTTGTAGACGCAGTAGAGGTATTCTTAAGAGTCGTCTGACTCGTTCCAGCAGTCGCTTTAGAAGCAGTTGTCGTTGTAGCCTGAACACCTGTTACAGATGAAACTGCTAATTTTCTAGTAGTATCAGTAACAGAATTAATAACTGATGTTGCTGTTCCGGCAGGCGTAATTGATGTTGTAACTAAATTCTTTCCTGTCTCAGCGGATACAGATTTGACAAATGTATCTGTAGTAGGAGTACCAAACGTTACTGCGCCACTTGTAAGAGCAAATGTAGTAGCCTCACCGAGAGCAACATCAGAAGTAGGTGAACTATAACCAGTAACAACACTGATTGTATCTTTATTGAAAGTAACTCCAGTAACGACATCTTTAAGATCGATTTGAGTATCACCAATCTTCTCCCAAGTTTTAGTACCAGATTGACCAGCTTTATCTACAGGAACATACTCATCATAAACATCAAGAGGTGCTTCAGACGTGTCTGAGCTAGACTTCACAAGATAGAAAGCACCAGGTGTAGCACTAGTAGCTTCAAGAGTACCAGTATAAGTAGTACCATTGTAGACTACCTTCACTCCTTTAGGAATGTTTGCTACAACAGGGGCTGAGCTACCATCTCAAGCAATTACAAAAGAAACACCACCAGCAATTGCTTGGCTTATCGCATCGACAACATCTCTTATCTCACGGTCGGCGATATAGTACTCATTGCCTGAAGGTAAAGTAATTTTAGATATTACTGGAACGTTTACATCAACATATGCCATAAATTAATCTCTCTCCTTTAATGTGTAAAGTAATCTCTACTAAATATTAAATTTTCACCTTGAAGAGAAGCACCTTCAGACGATACTCTCTCACCGGAATCATCTATATTTATTTTATCGTTTCAAAATAATCTATCACTTGGGCTTACATGAATTTGCCCGTTGTGTGTATGCAATCTAAGCTCATATCTCAAATCATCATTGACAAATGGGAGATCTTGTACATAAGCTTGACCATCTCCAACCTTAAACGATGGAATATTTACTCCCTCTGAGCTAGTTTCATAATCATCGTATATGATTATTTCACCTGCCAGTGGAATAAAACCTCGAGCATCATTTCAATTAGCTGTAGTGTCATGCTTAGATTTTATTCTAGTATTAACTGTGCTCATATATAATTTCCCCAATTATATTATACAACTGTATTGGAAGTACCACAATTTAGTATAACTCCGTCCTCAATCGATATCGTATCTCCATGTGTAATAGTTATACCATTGCCGGCTTTAAGTCCGAGAGGATCATCTGTTATGAGATAGAAATCAGTAGGATTTGGCACAATCGAATCATACTGTTCCTTCGTCAATTTATTAATATTAAAAGTTTGTAACTGAGTCACTACAGGATCTGGCATAAACTACACCTCCCTCTCTCTCTTATATTCATCAAACGCCGCGCGTCTCTGTTCTTCTGTCAATATAAAATCACTATTTTCTATATAGCTTTCGTAGATAATCTTCTCATATCTATGATTTTTATCGAGACTATCTACGATAGGTT
>Ga0247609_10005141_pt1 | contig 12916 bp, 23 predicted proteins | sample 172DNAGHGlowgp2_FD_193487 | JGI IMG/M metagenome (GOLD analysis project Ga0247609, IMG submission 193487) | Sheep rumen microbial communities from Palmerston North, Manawatu-Wanganui, New Zealand - 1728 DNA GHGlow gp2 | ecosystem: Host-associated > Mammals > Digestive system > Stomach > Rumen ...
GGAAAGAATCAAACTAAAGAATCAACAACACTACGTCTTAGGAATAAAGCGAATAGAGAAGATAGGGAAGAAGTAAATAAGCAAAAGACTATTAAGAAACTTCAGGAAGAGGCTAGAGGACTCCTCCTCCCCTCCCTACAAGAAAAGACAAAAGAACTTACGGAGCTAATATTAAATAAAATAGACGTAAATAAAAATACTAATAACATACAAATAATGAGTATGATAGCTAAAGCGTCAACACTCGACAACTTTTATGCGGGTAATATATCGTATACCCCTCAGGAATTGCGTATTGGCTTTGATTTATACCTAGAAATGATAAACAAGATTAATGACGTTAAGGACTTCCCCCCTACGATAGAAAGCTTTGCTGCGTTTATGGGGATATCTAGGACAACATATAATAACTATCTTGTAGATCCTGAAAGAAGAGATGTAATGGAATATATACATTCTTATTTATTAGGTGTACTAGCCACGGGGACTCTTACGGGAGAACTTAAGGAAATATCGGGAATCTTTTTGCAAAAGGCGATGGGTAAAAATGAAATTACACAACCTATAGTAATAGAACACAAAAAAGTTGAAAATATTGATGATATAAGGGCAAAATTAGACATTTTAAAAAAAGATAATATTATAGAGGCAGATTATGAAGAACAATTAAATGAGTTAAAGGAGAATAGCTAATGAGTAAGATAGTAGGTGTAACAATAGATACTAAATCTAAAAGAACGCAAGATAAAGTATATTATTATCGAACTAATGAAGAACTACGTGACGGACAGCGAATAAGAGTAGGGGTACCCTCTGGTGGCAAGCCTAATGCAACTGTAGTAGATACGGATAATAAGAGTAAACATTCGTTAAAAATAAAAGAACTAGATAGAAAGGCATAGACACCCTCCCTCCTCTTCATTTTCCTTTCAGGAGGGTAAATGTACTATCTAACTAGTTTATTCGTTATATGGCGTTTTTAACGCCAAAAAAAGAGTATTAATTATTTAATACTCTTTATTTCTAATATCCAGTCATCAATTTCTTTTGCAGATGGTTCACCCCTAAAATCGCTATAGGATAATCTTGAAGATATTGTCCTTAATGTTGCACTTAATAGAGAAGCGTGTAATTGTGTGTCTTCATCACCATCTATATTTTTTAACCTATCCGCTAGACTATCTAATTTATCTTTGGCTTCTTTATATGTTATTTTAGCAACACGATAATCTTCTAACGTTTCGATAGCTGAATCTTTATATGTTTTTAACGGATCTTTAGAACACCCTACTAAGACTAATAAACTTAAAACAATAGTTAAAACTATAACATTCTTCCTAGACATACTCCCTCCCTCTAAATTTATTGTAATAAAAAAAGAAGTATTATTCAATATCTTCTTTTTCTTTATCTTCCTTAATATGTTTTAATAACTCTTCATAATCTTTAGTGTTATATTTATCATACATTTTCTTTATCCAATTATAAAATGAAGCACTAGGCACGTCACAATAAAAGCAAGCCTTTAACATACCAATATCATTTTCTAACATATATTCCAATACTTTAATAAAGTTATCCTCACCAGAATTTTCTAGAGTAGGTCTACCCACTATAGTACCTTTTTCTTTTGTTGCTCGTAGTCCTTCTTTTGTACGTTCACTAAGTAAATCACGTTCAAATTGTCCTAATACACTAAATATTCCTAATAGTAGGGAAGTAGTAGAGTTTGGCTTTTCACCAGCTACTAAATTGAAACCCTCTTTAAATATCGTAATATTTATTTTTCTTTGTTGTATTAATTCCGTAATTAAATCTAATGTACGAATTACGCCACCACGTGATAAACGGGATAGAGATTCAACTACTAGAGTGTCCCCCTCCCTCATTTCTTGTAACATTTGAGTAAATACAGGACGTGCTATTTTAGTACCTGTAAATGTTTCTCTATAAAATTTACTATTAACGCCTTCAATATATCCTTTTTCTTTAAAAATTTGGTCTTGTCTATCTAACTCTTGTTTATCTGTAGATATTCTTAAATAACAATAATTCATAAACTAGTCCTCAAATTCCTTATATAATACCTTTTCTTTAGTTTTAGGCGTATTTACTACTTCGAAGTAATCAACTTCCGTAATATCGTAACTAGAGAATAAATCTAATATACGACAGTCCCCACCCCTAAATTCAATTTTTAAAATACTTTGTTCTGGAAATACTGTATCATTGTGTGTGTTCTTAATTCTTACTCTATCAACTTTAGTTATTTTTATAATATCTTTTTCGCTTTTCATTTGTTCCTCCTAAATTTATAATAATACTTTTATAATAAAATGTAAACTACATTATTTCTATTCTATAATTAGCCATTTGATAGTATCCGTTATCGATAAACCATCTTGCTTTTTTATCAGCTTCTGCAGCAGTTAAGTTTTCCTGCATATCAATAATATAATTTCCGTGCATACTATATACAATAAATCTATATTTATTCATGATATCCTCCTAATAATAAGGAAGGGTACCACCCCTCCCCATTTAATCTGTAATTCTATAATAGTAGTCTAATTCTTCGTCTTTTAATGTGTTAGATAGATATTCGTCTAACTTTATCCATAAATCGTTATATACGGCTGCTATAGTGCGATTATCGTCATAATATCTCCAGATCTTATGATTCAATACTAAGCATAGTTCAGTCATAAACTTATAATCGTTTTTCCATTCATTAAAAGCCCTATTATACGTATCTTTTATTGCGTCAATACCAAACCTATCTGCTATGGTAAAGTCTTCCCAGAATGTAGTAATTGGCTTGTATCCTGTTTCTTCTTCAATATTCCATTTTTCTATTAACATAGTCTACGCCTCACTTTCATTAACTATTTGAAAAGTAAATAACTTATTTCCTTTAATTTTTTTATCATACATTTTTCCAGTATTAAAATTGTATTTTAAACCATTATGAAATTCAAAACCTAAAAGATATTCTACATTGTTTTCTCTAGCAAAGTTTTTTTGTCTGTAATATTCAATATTACTATCTGTATAAGCGTCTAGATATTTTTCTTCTTTAGTGCATAAATTATGCAATTTATCTAACATTGTTTTTTCATAATCAGTAAGTTCTCTTTCACCAAAGTTATAAAAAGTAAATGTATTTTCTTCATAGTCTACTAAATTTGAGTTCGTAGGATAATAGCACCAATAGTCTTTAGGATCCTCCCCCCATTTACTTGTAAAAGCGTTTGTTTGTACTTTACTTATAACTCTATCTTGTAAAAATCTTTCACCATTTATATCATTTTGTCTACAGTGATATAGTACTTTTAATTTTGTACCTACTTTTAAATCTTTTTTTAATTGACTAAAACTCTTTTTCATAATTAACCTCCATATAGTAGAGGAGGGATAGCCCCTCCCTCTAATTATTTTCTTTTAAACAATTTTTGTATTCGTATTCTTGATTAAATATATCTTTGTATTCTTCTTGCGTTAGTAAAGTAAAATTGTTGTCGATAAATTCTATTTGTTCTAATACTTTATCGTATAATTCTTTATCACAGTTTTCTAGTTTATATTCTTTACTACAACCACGTTGACTAATATCGAAGTACTCTTTAGCTGTTATCATTTTATAAGCCTCATCGTCCCCAACATCTTCAGGACCAGCCCCCAAGCCGTACTTAATAGTTCCGTCCTCTAATACGTCTATAACTAAAATACCATTATTATTGTCTTGAAATTCTGGATCAATTTTAAATGTATCACCCGTTGTATAATCACCCCATTGTCTAGCTTCTTTTACTAGATCGTGACCTGTTACGTTACTTCCAACTGTAAGATTCATTTGAATAAGCGCTTGTAATACGTTTATAGCTTCTTCTTTTTCGTGTAAGTAGTTATCCCCACCACGTCTTAAAAAACTATATTCGTAAGGTGATTCCTTTTTAATATAATCTAATAATTGATAAGTTCTATTTATCATATAGCAACCCCAGTTCCATTGTAAGTGCATAGCAACTAATGTTTTTTTATTTCTACATCTAATATATAATTGACTTCTTTGTCCCACTATAATTCCTCCTCTAAATCTAGGTATACAAAACCTATTTTATTATTTTCTTCTTCTATTTCGTCTTTTAAATATGTTTTATATAATTGTTGTGTATCTGCGTCCCTAAAGTGCATATTTGTATCTAAACAATTTGTATACATTTCAATATCTGTACTAGGATCTAAGTTCTCTAATTCTTTTATTTTTAATGTTGTATCGTACCAGCTATTGCTATTAATAATACAGTGTTCTAAATCATTTTCAAGTTCTTTTATTTTCTTTTGGATAGCGTCTTCTATATTGCTTTTAAATACGTCCCCAGCTCCTGCTAAAATATCATTAAAGTCCATGTTGTATATATCAACAAATTGTAACATTTTATTCCAGATATCCTCAAAGTCATAATTGCATTCTTCCAACATTTCCCAGTCTGCTGTTCCTCCATTTTTAAATAATGTTTGTAATACGTCATATTTCACTATATATCCACCTCCTATTTAATAGTGAAGGGAAGGGAAGCCCCCTCCCACTAGAAATTCCTAATTGGTAAAACTAGTCCTAATTCGTTCTTATCATAAAAAAATATAATGGTGTATTATAAGAATCTTCTCTATAATAAGCTTTGCAGTTAGTACCTAATACATCAATTACATTTTTTATAAATCTAATATTGTAATACTTATCACCTATTTGATATAGATCTTCTGTTTTTTTAGTTTTTTCAAACAAGTTTTTATGTAATTTATAAAAGCTTTCTATATCGTCATAATTTGGTGTAACTTCTTTATTCCATAATTCTTTATCAAAATTGATTATATGTTCCATATTTGGATACATACCATTAATAACACTATTTCTTCCGTGTTTTTCTTGATATTCCTTAACTTCCTCATGTGACATATTTCCAGCAACTAAAGGAAGAGGCATTTCATCCTGATAAATTGCAATTAAATGGTAACTGTCTGTAACCACTTTATAATCACCATATACGCCGTAGCCTGTTAAAGCTGGTCTAGATTCGTCTTTACTAGCAACTTTAGTAATGGCGTTTATACGTGTTTTATTTGTAGTTTTATAACAAGTTTCTTTTCTTACTTGTTTTTCTATTTTTTCATTAAGGGCAAGTAATTTCATAAAGTCTACGTCTCCACCCGCTAAAATTGTTCTAAGTTCTTTATAAACTGTTTCTAAATTCATAATTATTCAACCTCCTCAATAGTATATTCATAGTTGTTTACATTCTTTAATTCTTCTTTTATTTCTTCTTCTGTATCAAACTTCATGGCGTCCTCTAATTGATCGCTGTGTGATATCATTATCACCACGCCTCCAGTTTCAAACTTTCCTGTATAATAACTTCCGTCTAATGTTTTTACTACTTTTTTCATTTTATCCTCCTATAAATCTAATTTATTTTTTACTAATTCAATAAAATTATCGTGTATCTTATTGTTGTTATAGTCCTCTATAACGTTATTTTTAAGCGTTTTAACAAACTTTTCGAATGTTTTAAGTATCTTGTCCCTATCACCAGAATTGCGTCTAAATGGCAAGTTTTTACGGCTATAATACATATATTGATTATCTGGTATTAATACATAACTTTTTTGATAAGCCTCTATGAAATAGTTATTATCACTTAATTTTTCAATATTAAATGAAATAGAGAACATATCATTATCCATTAATCTATTTATAGCTTCTGATTCGTCTTTAGCAAGGAATAACGTAACTGTAAATGATTCTTTTTTATTTCCTAAAAAGTTAGTCCAGTCCTTAATAGCTATACCGCTATCCTTGAAATAAGTTTTATAAATTAAATACATATCTTCTTTTAATTCTTTCACAGTCCCGTCCTCCTAGTTAAAACTTTCGTTAGTTTCTTCTTCTATAATCTTTTTAAGTTTTAAATAACAAGTTGTAAGTTGATTATATTTGTATTGATCGTCTGCTGTTTCTAATTCATATTCCATACCATTTAAGATATAATCTAGTCCGTAAGCAATAGCCTTTAAACGTTCTAAATCATCATTAAAATTGCATTCTAATAAATTTACTTGATAATCTCTAATATAACTATTATCCATAATATAACCTCCATATAATACCCTCCCACCTTATCACGTAACCGTGAAAAAGTAGGGGGCTATAAATCATATAATTTTATACCCTCAACCCTTATGTGTGCGTGTGAAAAAAGTAGGGGGGGTATAATTGTAAAATTTTCTTTTTTGCGTGTAATAACGTGTATCCTAATTTATCTAAATATTATCCTTCAAAATAGAAGATAATATCTAAATTGTCTTTAAAATGTTGTTTTTCTAAAACTGTTTTAAGTTTTTTGTATCCTTCTTTATCTGTTTCTTTTAATTCCATAATATTGTTATATAATCTTGTATAAGATCCTTGACTGCGTGCTAAACTTCTTATGAAGTCCACAATTTCATTCATTTTCATTGGCTTTTTTCCCTTTCATGACTACATCTTAACATTACATTTTTCTTATTAATGAAATTAGGAAAAATATTTTCATTTTTTATTATAAAATTATGTTATTGTCTAATTATATGTATATATTGCAACATATTTTTATAATATAATTGTAGTAATATATAGTATTGCTATATTTTTTTAGAGTCTAATATTGTAATGATGTAGTATTGCTAAATTTTTTTTAAAACATTTTTACATCGTAACAATTTTACAATTTTAAAATTTTACAAGTTTTTTGTTTTAAAATTTTAGCTTTTTTAATTGTTTAAAGATTCTTTTTTTTTGGATCTTTTCAAACAACAAAAAAGTTATAACATGATATTTTTTTAATTAATGAAATATAGAAAAAAACTTTATTCTTTTATATATTTTTTTACTAGCTTCTTAAAATATCCATATAATAAAAAAATAGCGTGTAATATAACGCCATTTTTAAGCGTTTACACGTCTTTTTTACTAGTATAATATAAGTATATTATTTTATACTTTTAAGCGTTTAAAACGTGCTTTTTATTGCTTTTTTATGATATATTATTTTATTATTTCAGGATATAAAAAAAGAATAGTATTTTTTACTATTCTTTTATAAGATCCGCAACATCTCTATAATAACAAGTATCTTTTATTACAGCATATTTACATATAAGTAAATTGTTTACATCCTCAATACTATTATATATATAATTATGTATTGAATATTTGTTACTTAATACGCTTTTAAAAGCTTTTTTAAGTGATTCAATATTATAAAATTCTTTTATATATATATAATCATTTAAAATTGAGTTATATTTATATAAAATATAAGTATCCTGTAATATTTCAATATCACAGTTATTTTTTAGATCATATATAGCAAGCTGTTTGTTATTTTTTCCAACTTGTAAAGCCTGTTTTTTGCTGTTATAATGTTTGGATATATCAACATAAACAACGCCGTCATTATTCCAAACGCCTATATATTCATTTTTACATATAATTTTACTATATTCTTTTATAGCTTGTTTTATTCCTTCTATATCATCAGGTTTAAAAGTTTTTTCCATCCCGTATTTGCTCACCATAAAGCCGCTTTTTTCTGTTATGCTGTTATAGTTTGAATCAATAGATCCGCCATTTTTTATTAATTGTTTTATATATTCATCATTTAAGTATTTCATTTTTATAGATTCCCTTCTTTTATTTCATTGATTATTATTTTTTTATCTGTTGCCAGTCTTTTTATAAGTTGTTGGATCTTGCTAGTTGTAACGCTGTATTTTTTCATGTTTAAGTTGATAGATCCGTCTTGATTCCAGCTTGCTATTACTGTGCTATAATTTACTAGAATTGATCCATCTGTTGTTAACGTTCGTCCCTTGTAAATGTAATAACCGTTTACAATATCACGCAAACAAGTTTTATTTTTTTCTTTATTCAAAAAACTTAATATTACTTTTTTATTATTCATTTTTACATCCTTCTTTACTTTTTTAATATTTTAGTATAAAATGAATCTTGAAAAAAAGATCTTTTTATAGTTTGATCGCTGTAATTGTCTTTTTTTCTTTTTTATTTTTTTTTTTTAATTCCGTATAAAAGCCGAATGTAAAAAAGTGAATTGATAAACTAATTATAAAATAAAGTATATTTACTAATGTTAACGTATTATTAATACGGTTATTTATTAATACATTCAAGCTATTATATAAAATAAATGTTGATATAATATAAAATAATAACATGATGTTATGATATTTTATTTTATATTTTTTTTTGGATCTTGTTTTTTTCATTTTATCACCTTCTTTTTATTTAATTCTTTTATAATAAAACAAGATCTTTTTTTCTTAATTCATTTTACAATATAATTATATAAAATTATTATAAAATTGTCAATAGTTTTATAATAAATATTTTAATTATTTTACGTTATTTTATTATTATAATATTATTACTATTTTATAATATTATTTTATTAATATATATATTTATTTTATATAGTTTTATTGATTCAATATATCCAGAAATAACACGATCTTTTTATATAGCTTTATTATTTTATTTTATCCAGAAAAAAAACTATATCTTTATTTTTTTATATCTCTATAAAATAGATCTATAGAATGATTCTTTTTATCATTCTTTTTTTTATATTCTTTTTTTTTTTTTTTTTTATTATTTAAAAAAATAATAAATAAATAACAAAAACTTTTTTATCTTTTTATTGCTAAAAAGTTTTTATTTTTTTATTTTATTTTTTTATAAAAGAATCTAGTTTTTTATATATCTTTTTAATTATTCTTTTTATTGTTTTATTGTTATTATATAATGATATTTTATTATAAAAGCGTTCGTTTTTAGTATAGCCAAGCCCTTATATATATAGAAGCCACCCCTCTTTTTTACTCCCATCCTCCTACATAACAAACAAAAAGGTCTTTATCCTCCTGTATTTTCTCTAAGTGGTGTCTTCCAACGAAAGAGTAAATAAAGAGAACGAGTATTTAATCTAGTGGAGCGAGAGCGTAACGCAAGACTTATAAATTACTGAGCAAATATTTAAGATATTTGTGAAGTTGATAGTGAAATGAGAGTAAACACTATGATAAATAGAAAGAGAAACAAGAGTAAAAGTTAGATTTAGAGTAAGAGTTTATACATTATAGATAAGATTAGGACAAAAAGTTAAAAAAATACAGGTTTTAAGTAGATATAGCAAGGGATAGAGAGGTTTTAGGGGTATATCCAAAAATGAGTATATTTCCTAGAAAAAGGTATGCAAAAAATGGATAGTCATGAAGAGTATTTTATAGTAGATAGTAATGGAGAAGTAATAAAGTCTATAAAAAACCCTAATAACTATATTCAGTTAGAGGAAGGAGATAGGGTATTAAGACATAGCAGTAAGAAATACTTACAGGATACAGAGAAGATTAAGTATGGCTTTGTTAAGGTAAATATTAATCATATAGCTGAAGTAAGTGATATAGCTCCAATAGTGTTTAAATTACTTCCTTATATTCGCTTTTCTTCTAATTTACTTGTTTATGAGAATTATGTTTATGTATCTCCCCGCAACTTTGCTATGGTTATGAATAAATCGTTAAGTACTATTCGTAAACAATTCCAGAAACTAGAGAAGTATGATGTTATAAAGAAAGTACTTGTTGGCAAGAATAAATATGCTTACTATTTCAACCCTTATATTGCGTGCCGAAGTTCTCGAATAGAGGTAGATACTTTAAATCTATTTTGTAAATCTAAATATGTTAGGAGTGATAAATAATGCCTATAAAGAAAGTTAAGGTATTAAGTAGTGATGTTACTATTGTTCCTACTGGTTGTTTATGGGAAACGGTTAGTTTATTTAAGGAATTAAAAGAGTATTACGAAACTCATACGTTTAATAATCGACCTAGTGATGAGGAAATACGTAAAAGAATACATGAAGTATTTGATAAAAAACTTCCTCAAAGGGACGAGATAGCGACTTTATACTGGGTGCTAGGAGAACGTGATGAAAGAAAATATTAAGTTAACTCGTAAACAGGCTATCGTATTAGATCTTATAGACCAGTTTATTTTAGATCACGAATATTCCCCTACTTATCAGGAAATAGCGAATATGGTAGGTACTACTGTCTGTAGTGCATTTAATATCGTACTTCGATTACAGGAAAAGGGATATATAAGTATGGCTAATTCTAAACAGAGAACGATAAGGATAGTGAAAAGATATGATGGGCGTTGGTGAATATGTCGATTTAATACTTAAGAAGAAGAAAATAACTCGTACGGAGTTTACTAAGAGAATCAATGAAGTAGAGAAACTCTTGGGAGATAGTCGTACTACGGTTACTAATATTACGAATTATCTAAATGGATACCATAGTATTGGTAGAAAAGCAGCAGCGAGATGGGAAGTAGCCCTAGATTTAGAAGAAGGTACACTTCTTAGAATGGTAAGTGAACCATTATCTTTAGAGGGAAGTAAAGAATTTAGAGAATATATGAAAAAAATTAGAGATGTTAGGAGGAAATTATGAAATTTTTAATTTTTAGTCAAAGTGGGAATGAAACTTTAATGTGTGAGGGTTTATGTGTTGGTGAACGTAACCCTAGACAAACTATTGGTGATGAATTAAGGAAAGTTTTAAGGGATAAGAAACTATCTACGGACTTTTTAATTAGTTCTTTAGGTACTAACTATACCGAAACTATTAAGAGAGTACTTACTAATGAGGAAATACCTAAACCTAAATTCGTTAAGAAAGTATGTGAAGTACTAGAACTTCCTGAAGATTATTTCGAGGATAAAGAGTTACGTAATGTACTTATTACTGAGAAAGGTATAATAGTGGCTAAATATCCTACTAATGAAGAGGCTCTAACTGTAAAAAAAATGTTAGATAAGACTATCGAGGAAAAATTCATTAAGAATATACCTATTGTTATAGATTTACGTGAAGAAAAGGAATAATCATGATTAAGGTAGGAGATCATATAGAGATTAAGAAACCTAAGTTAGAGGCTGAGGAAACCTTTAATGATGTCTTATCTGCTCTTAGAAGTAATAAACTTAAGGCTATCGATAAATTAACGTGGTGTGAAAGTGCTATTAACTTGTTAGAAATGTGGTACTTGAAGGATGAACTAGGGGCTTGTTTAGCGTGTAAGAACAGGCTTATTCCTATACTTCATAATCTAGTAGAGAAAAGTAATATTAATCTAATGGGTGATTTTTTCGAGTATTATCGTAGAAGTTACGCTTTTGCTGCTAGACGTGACTTTGAATCATTTGTTGACTATATGGAATGGGATCAACCTAGAAAGGTATATGGTAATAGACGAAAAGTTCTAAAAATGTATGTAAATGCTCTTCAAGAATTAACTTTTAACCCTAACCTAAAATACGTTGTAGCTTCATATCCGCCGAGTCTTGGTAAAAGTTTCATCGCTACTTTATGGAGTGCGTGGGCTTTTGGTTTGTCTATAGATAATTCGATTATACGTTTATCTTATTCGGAGGAGTTGGTACTAGGTTTTTCTCGTACTGTAAAGGGATATTTATGTAGTCAGTCCTTTAGTGACGTGTTTACTAGATATAAATTATTTAATAGTAAACCTTTTGACGTAGAACGTGAAAGCGACTGGAAGATAAAGAACGCTAATGTTCCTAAGAGTAACTTAATAAGTAGAACACGTATGGGAAGTACTACTGGTGAACGTGCTAACTTTGCTATTATCTTTGATGATATGACTAAGGGTGCAGAAGAGGCTAATAGTGATTCTACCCATAGATTAATTTATGATAAATGGAATACTGAATGGTGGAATAGACGTGATGGAGAACGTTGTAAATTCTTATTCATAGGAACTCAATGGACTCCTGAGGATATTCTTAATCGAATTATAGACGATAGAAATAAGGTAGACGAACTTAAGGAAACTGATAACCCTTACGTTATGCGTAATAAGGACACAATAGTTATTCGTGTACCTTTACTAGATAGCGAGGGTAAGACTACTTGCGAAGAAGTTTATCCTCAAGATGTAGCCGAGCAAATAAAGGAAACTACAGATCCTTTTCTTTTCTCTTGTGTATATCAACAAAGCCCTATTGCTCCTACTGGACGTGAGATGGCGTGGGAGAACTTAACCACTTATATAGAACCTCCAGAAGATTTAGAGCCTTATTGTATGGCTGCTATGGATACTAAGAGAAAGGGTAAGGATAACTTTAATATGTTTATCTGTAAACCTGATGGAAAAGGTAAACATTATCTATGGGACGCTATATTTAGTAAAAAACCTATGGATGAATTATATGACAGTATTATAGACAAGATAATCAACGATAATATTACGACTTTGGTAATCGAAAACAACATAGACGTATCTCTAAAACCATTACTAGAAGGTAAATTAAAGGATCTAGGTAGAGATGGGCTATGTAAAATCATAGAATTATACAATACTAAGAAAAAAGAGGAACGTATTAAGAATAATTTAGGTGGTATTCAACGAAATATTATCTTTAAAGATAAATCTATTGTTAAACCTAACACGGATATAGGTAGATTAATGGATAATATCACTAAATATTCGTTTGACTATCCTAATAAATTCGATGATGGTCCCGATGGTGCTGCTATGTATAATAGCGAAATTATTGTAGGACGTAGTATCTTATCTAAACCACAACCAATTAAGCGAACATTTTAATAAAAAGCAAATATCTATTATCTTTTAATACCTTAAAAATAGAATATTTTTACAGACTGTGTTACTTGTAAATCGAGCAAACAAGTTTTTCCCTTTTTGTTTGCTTGTGCTACACGGGAGCATAACCGTAAAATGTTATGTTCCCACTTTTCTTAT
>Ga0247609_10005142_pt1 | contig 12916 bp, 35 predicted proteins | sample 172DNAGHGlowgp2_FD_193487 | JGI IMG/M metagenome (GOLD analysis project Ga0247609, IMG submission 193487) | Sheep rumen microbial communities from Palmerston North, Manawatu-Wanganui, New Zealand - 1728 DNA GHGlow gp2 | ecosystem: Host-associated > Mammals > Digestive system > Stomach > Rumen ...
CTACTTTTTCAGTAATCCACTTTTCACGCTTATCTGCGTTCGCACTTAGCTGTTCGCCATAGTCATTTAGACTAGTAATTAGTTTAGCTAGTGCTCGGTCGCATTCATTCACGAATGTGTTTGCTCGCTTAAAGAAACTATTATGTAGCTTGTACTTAGCACGGCTAAAGGCAATTGCCTTGCCGATTTCTTCATCCCATTCGTCATTTTCATCACAGGTTGCTACGCCTACGAAACGGTCGGGCATCCGCAGAATATCTTCTACCTTCCACGGGACGGTCCAATCATTACCCCATAGATCAACAAAATCTCCAAGATAATTCTTAGTGTTAGAAATAATACATACGACCTTTCGCCGCTCAGGCTGGATAATAAACCGGACATTTTCAGAGGTAGGCTTTACATTAATCTTCATTTTAATTTTCTCCTTTTCTTTTTTCCTTTTTACATATATATTATAATATAAATTTTATTTTTTGTCAAAGAATAACTGTTCCAAAAATCCAAGTTACTAAAATTTGAATAAGGTGATATAGCTGATCTTCAATTAAATTAATTTTATGTTTATTGGCTTTTAAATCATCTATATACGCATGTACTAAAGTATTCGCCGCACAAAGTACCAATAGAATAAAATACAGAGGAACAATTTGATAATAAATTGCGATAATAGTAAGCGGCAAGCTCATTACAAAAGACCAACTAAACGCATGTTCAAATAATGCCATTTTGTAATCATTTTTATATAATGGATCTGGAGCATTTGCTTCCCACCAAGTTTTTTGCTTCATTGAAGCAAGAATCCCTTGGTTTCTATAGTCATCCCAAATATGACAGAAAATCATTGCGAATAAAATAATTAATTTAAATTCTAATGTCATTTATTTACTCCTTCTGCCGCGTTGGCTTTTAATCGTACATCTTCATAGAAATCACATTTTCGTCTATCACCGCCGCAACTACACTCTTCCAATTCTTTTGTGCCATAGCATACATCATGCCCATATACATGTTCAAAACATTCACAAACTAAATTTTGCCAATTAGTCATTCTACAGCCACAATAAGCACAATATGGAGTTGTCACACTATGCGGTGAAATTGATACTCCACAGTTCTTACATACGGCAAGACCATTCGGTTTAAATATCCATTCACTATACATTATTAGTCCTCCATAAATTTAGAAAGAGCATTAAAAACATTTCTTAAACCATTTTCTATATCATTACAACGCGTATTTATATTTAATTGCTGTTGTATAAAATCAGTTGGATTGGCTATAAACTGTTGTGTTTGGCAAGCATTTACTAAATTTTGATAACCATTATATTGTTGAGCATCAAGAATACGTTGTTGAGTATTCGCACAATCTAATTGATTAGGCAACCATTGTGAATTATAATACATAGGCGATGTGACAGTAGCTGAATGAGTCCAATCATAAGAAGAACCTTTTTCTTTCTTTTCCTTTTCTTTTACTTCGCTAGAATGATATTCTTCACTTGAAATAGTGTCATCTATTTCAATGAAGTCATCTTCTAATTCATTTGAATAATAGTCCATTCTACTCATTTTAATACCTCATGAGTATTTATTTATTTATTTTTTTAAATTTTTCTTCCACAAATCCATATTGTGTAGTATAGAAAATATGCTTTATGCCACAATCAATTAACATTTGATAACAAGAATCACAACAACGTGAGTCTGCCAATTGTCCATTTTTATATTCACGGTACAAATAAATATCTACTTTATCCCATTGAATATTATTTCCAAATTTCCAACGCAATCGTTGAATCAGCATGGTTTCACAATGAATCTTCGCTGGGAACTTATCACTCTTAAAACGATATACATTATATCGTGATTGAAGCGTAGAAGTTTTATTACTATTCCACGCTTCTGCGACAATAGACCCTTTATAAACAGCAACGGCTCCAATTGCTGGAGAACAAGCGTTTGAACCCTGATAATCAGCGTGCTTTGCGGCCTGACGAGCAAATTTAAAGAACCGTTCGTTCATTAATTAAACTACTTCCTTTCTTTTTTCTATAATTATTATACTATAAATTTTGAAAAAAGTCAATTATCTCCTACTTAATTGCGGCGTGGTGCTAGAATCCCAAGAAATTTCCCAACATTTTCCGCCGTCATCGGGGCATACTACGCCGTAGCCATAATCTATTAAAGCTTGTTTAGTTTCTGGAAATAAATCCATATAGTATTTAATTGAAAAACAGCCTTCTTTAACCGCTTCTTCAATATCTGAAAATACCTTATTTTTCTGATTTTCCATCATTTTGTATCTAGTTTTCTGTGTTTCCTGATTCGCTTGATACGCCGTCAAATATCTCGTTGGTGACATCTTTCTTCACTTCCTGAAATAATTTTTTAAGTTCTTCATCTTTTTCAACTATATCTATTGCTTGATATAATTTTGCCAAATATGATTTATCTACTGACCAACTTTTATTGTCTATAAATAAAAGAATGAGCGTAATAATCCACGCTCCGTTCTTTAAGCCGCATTCTTCTTCTACGCGGGCAGCAAGCCGTGTAAGAACATCCTAATAATTATCTAATATATTCATTTTACTACCTCATAAACCTCTTCAAAAATACTGCGGTCGCAAGGGTAAAATTCGCCGCGAATACCACGTAAAATGTAATCACCAATTTGTGCCCGCATATCGCCTTCAAGAGTTTTTATAAATAGTACAGGAATATCACCGTTATCTGCGGTGATAAATCTCGCGTTATTTTCTGTAAAAGAAGTAATTTCATCTACGTTGTATCCGTTCCATTGAACTGCTTGAATTACTACTGGTTTCTTTTTACAATTAATAATCATTGCGTGGCTCCTTTAACAATTATCATATAATTCTTTTAATATATCATAACAATCATCAATTAAAGTATCAGTGCATTGTTTGTCTCTTAAACTATAGGGACAAAGCCAACATTGCCCTTTGCGGCAAATATCTAATTTATCTAATACTTCTTTAATATCTTCTACCATACGTTTCTCTCCCATAGAAAAAGAACTGCGGAAAGCCGCAGTTACTTTGTATAAGTTTTTTCGGATGGGCCAATATCAATGGGAAAGAAAGGATTTGCGGCCATAAATCCTAGTGCTCTTGTACCATTGTGATAGAAGTCACCAACACATAGCATTACTGGAATCTTATGATTTTTAAAGTACATTGTACCTACTACAAGTACATTATGTGGTTCAGAATAGAAAATATGACCAATGTGATTATTGCTTACATAATAAGTTGCGGCAACAATACTACGAGTATCAAAATCTTCATTTTGTACTAGTTCCTTTACTAGCTCAACATAGCGTTCTTGGATATTGATTACTACATTTAGAGTAGTAAGGCCGAGAGTTACATCATTGATTACAAAATATTGAGCAAGTCCCTTTTCGCGGACGACGCCGCTTTCTTTAACTCCCGCAATAGTCTTTAATGGAGAAGAGTACATTGGGAAATGCTGTACTACCTCAGAGGTATTACGAACCCCGACTAGATGGTTATCTTTAGATACTACGAAATCGGCGGGGCCGGCATAGGATTCTGCGGCCGCAAAACCTACAGTAGTTAGAAATAGACAAAATACACAAAATAGAGTAATAAACTTTTTCATTTTTAAAGTCTCCTTTTTATTTTATTTGATATGTTTTTCGCATATCTATTATATTATAACATAGTTTTTATAGAATGTCAAATATCAAAAATCCCAACTTATACGATAAAAGAAATAAAATTCTCCAGTGCTAGTGTCATGTACAGGACGATAAGGGCCACAAAAACGAGAGGGGTTTAAAAGATATTCAGATTCACATTCACATTTACTTAAATTTGAAATAAAATAATGTAATTTTTCTAATTCTTCACGTATAAGTTTAAATTTAATAGGCGGAATTCGTAATATAATAGAAGTTTCATTACGCTTCGCGGCATCAATAACTTTATTTTCTAACTCTTTTAAAATTTCTTTTTTGTATTCTTCATTTCTTATGGCTGAAGGCATCATATTATAAGCCTCAACTGCGTCAATCATATTAATTCTCCTTTCTTTTAGAAGGTTGAATTTTATACGCAGTTGCTTCATAAATATTATATTCTGGATAGCGTTTTCTTAAATAATCTACAAATTCTTCAGTAGAACAATAATTAAAAACACAATCATCAAAATCCGGCGGCAAATTATCAATATTACATTCATACTCAAAATTATACATTAAATCGCTAACATCATCATAGATTTGAAGATAGGGTTCAAAATCATATTGGTCTAGAACCTCATATTGCCGCCGCATTTCTTCTTCATATGTCATGTTGCTTCGCCTTCTTTCAGAAGTCCGTCAAGAGGAATAAATTCAAAATCGTCATAAATGTCAGGAATGTAAATGCCAATCCAAAAATCATGTTGAATTGCTTTTCTTTTAGCTAAATCACAATTCCACTCTTGAATTTCTTTTACTAATTCACGTCGAGAAACTGTAGTTACATCATCATCATATAATTTATTTTCTACCTCAAACATAATAGTATTATAATGCTCTTTATATTTAGCAATAGTACCTTCAAGTCCGAGATAATTCGCGGAAAGAATAGCTATAGAAATAACCATACCAACAGCACCAGTTATTAGTGCAAGAACAGACGCATCGCTGTCATAAATCATATAGGTAATAAAACCAATTACAGTTAAAATAAGAAATAGCCAAAATAACATATTACTTACTCTCCTTTTCTTTTAAATGATTTTCCCATTCTTCATTTGTTATATTTTTTACTTTAAAAGTATAAATTTGTCCTTCTTGTTCCATTAATTCATATTTATCATTTATTTCTTGCCATGACATTTCTTCATTTACTGCGGCTTTTATAATGGGATATGTCCTATCTTTCATAACAAAAACGCCTATGAGAATAAGTCCTATCGCAAATAGTAAGACTATTATTATTGACCCTTCTTCATTCTCATTTTTTACTAACCAAATAAACGCAATAAAAAGTACAATCCCTGTAATTATTAAAAACCATCCAAAAACTGGGTCTGCCATATGCCCATCAAATCCTTCATATAATATATTCATTACTCTTCATCCTCATCCTTTCCTATCTCCTTTTCTTCATAGACAGTATGAATTCCAGTATAACCATCCTGTGCTAAAAGCATACCGAATTTTACAGCGGCAATAAAGTCATCGGCAGAAAATAGGTCGATATAAGAATCTTCGGAGTTGTCCAAAAGATTAGTTACATGATATGAACCGTTTCGCACGCCATCATCCCATTCTACTATTTGAGATACAGGGCAATCATCATCGGACCAAGTAGTTACATTCATTTCAAATAGTTTTTCCATTTTCTATCTCCTTAACACAAGAAAGTGCTCCATCTTCAAAACTCTTTTTCATTTTTTCTATCATGTCATTATTAGCAAAAAGCAAATTTTTCTCATGAAGAAAATCAATCATAAACTGGCCGCCGTCATTAAACCATTTAGCAAATGATTTTCTAAAATAATTGTCAAATTCAGTCTTTTCTTGGAACATCTTATCAATTTCTTCAAGAGGAACAGAGCCATCTAATTTCATTCCAAGCATACGCTCAAAGTATTCAAGATAGATTTCTTTGATACGCATATTAGAGCATTTAATTTTATACTCATTTTCTTTTATTTCTAATTTAAGCCGCTCATCTTCTAGAAAACTATTTAGTTGCTTTTTAGTATAAAATCGCATATTCTCTCTCCTTTCTATACATATATTATACTACAAATTTTAAAAAAAGTCAATTATTTTTGTAAGGAATTGCCGCAGAAAGGGCAGTATTTAAATGGTAGAATGACGCCGCAACCCCAAGCACGCTAATCTCGTTCATCAAACCATCGTTGTGTTAGGTAAGAACCGCCATCCTATTCAATGTTGATTGCGGCATTAACAATATCAATAAGTCCTTCTTTATTTGTTATTTTAAATTCAAATCTTTCGTGAGCGTCAAGATCTGGATTACAATATTTACACATTTTCTTCCTCCTTTTCAATCCACTCTCCAGTATGTCGATGTCTATTCTTATCATAATAACAGCCAAAATCTTTCATATCATCTACGGCATGGTCATAACCGCGACAATAAAGTTCTTTGCGTTCTTCATCAGATTTTTTACTACCAAAAAGAAAGCCAACGCCAATAAGAATAAGACTCATTAGTCCATAAAATAATCCGTTTATAAACATTTAATCCTCCCAAGAATATTTTTCGCGTTGTTTAGGTTGTTCTTCTAAATCTTCCGCGGCAATTTGTTTTAGTTGTTTAGTTCTATCATCAGAAATAGCATTTAGACTATTCATTAATTCTGATTTATAATTTAAAACTTGTTGATATTCTTCAACTGTTTTAATCTTATCTTCTGGTAGAATATCAATAAATTGATATAAATTATCTTTTCTCTGAATTAAATATCCCTCTTTTATTAAATTTTCTATTCCTCGTTGAGCATCACGAGTAGTAGAATGAGTTATTTTCGCAATATGAGAAGTAGATAATTCATAAAATCCGTGCCGTTTATTTGCTTCATTAGGCTTTCCATCAATACTGTCTGGTACTAACGTCATAAAATACATAAATGTTCTAATACCATTTAATGTTAATCTAGCATTTGCTAAAAAATATATATCATGTTCAAAGTGAAAAAATCCAGAACTTGGTGTGCTTGTTCTATCTATTAATAATAATTTTTGATTTGGAACTGCCATATCGGTTCCCTCCCTGCCTCTGCCTTATTTTTTTACTCCTTTCGTAGGATACTTTTTAATGCCATTTGAAATTCTGGCGTGTCTTCAAATTTATAAACTAAAAATTTAGAATTTTTCTTATTTGGTTCTGTTTTTACTATTTTAAATCCTTTTTCTACAAGTTCTGCCGCAATTTGAGGCATAAAAATTGAAAATAAATGATTCATTTCTGTCCTCCTCGCGGCCTTGCCGCGAAATTTATTTTTATAAATTTTTATTGTTATTATTATATATTATTATATATTTTTATTCTCTGAACAGAATGGCAAAACTTTTGCCAAATTGTCCTTTCAATTTACCAAATTGTCAAATGTTTTGCCAAATTGTCCAAAGTTGTACCAAATTGGTATTTTGTCTATCAATTTTTACGGCTAGAAAATACCAAATAATCTATTTTCTTCTGCTTAACATATCCATGAATAATCAATTCTTGTAATGCGTTCTTTTCTGAACTCATACTTACATTGTATAGCTCGCAGAAAATTTTTGGAAAAAATTCTAATTCGTCGCCAGGAGCCATACTACTAAAATAAATATATAATTTAAGTGCGGCTCCGTTTAAGCTCTGACAAGCTTCAAGTAAGTCTGGATAATAACACCAGGCAGTATCTTCTGAAATTTTAATGGTCAATTGATTACATCTTTTTGCCATTTTCATCATCTCCTCATATGATAAGTAATATACAAACGGTCAAATTTGTATATTCTCTTCGCAAAATTATTTTTTCTATAATAATTTTTGCCGCGAGAAAGTATAAATACCCTTATATAAATAATTATATCAAAAATTCACTCAATTGTCAAGTAATTGAGTGTCATGTTGTGGCGGTTTAGCTACTCGCACGGTGCCGCAAACCATTCCAATAAAGCTATCATTACATTCAGATTGCCATTCAATTAAATGCTCGTCTAACAGCATTTCTCCAATTTCACGAGCAATTTGTTCTTTAACTCGTACAACAGGTGAAAATTCTCTATCATACTTCATTGTTTTCTTAAAGGTTATAATTGGCATATCTACATGTTGTAAATAATAATGCGGTCCCGCCTTAATTTTTTCATAATATCTTTCATCTGCTTCTTCTTCTGTGAGGCCGCCGCACAGATGGATAAGCCACTTTTTAATATTCAAAATCTTCACTCCTATACATTAAGCCGTGGTCATAGTCTTCAACACTCATTGGCTCTTCATCTCTATTATAGAAATGAGTTTCCGCCGCGAACTTCTTAAATTGATTATAAAATTCCAATGCTTTTTCATATTCTTCTATCTTATAAGTAGGCACAAGTTTAGAGAATCCCATTAGATATGACCTAATATCTTTCGCACATTCAGGACAAAAAGTAAATGTGTTAGTATCTTCTACTGACATTATTTTCTGACATTTAAAACATTCAAAGTTCATTTTTCTTTTCTCCATATTTTTCTGTAATAAAATTTAAAAACTCGCATTCACAATACCAACAGGTTGGCCGCAGATAAAGCTGACGCATAGTACAATTACTACAATAATAGGTGCCATCTGTTCTTTTTAATAAACTAGCTGTCATAGTCTGCTACATACTCCTGCTTCAACCGCATTAGAAACAATATCCATAAATTGCCAACAAGCTTCAACTCCTACTAGCTTTCCACATAGATTTCTAGTATAGTCAGCGGCATCAATACCTAGTTCTTCCTCAATAATCTTTAAGGCCGCTTCATAGTTTTCTACTGATTTCAATGCTTCTTCATTTAGCCAAGTCCGGGGTATGGGTTCATCGTAATACTCACAATAGTTTTCTTCTTTGGTAATACAATTTTTACAAATGGGATAACTTTCGCACTTATAACAAATTTTTTCCATTTCTTTTTCTTCCTTTCTTCTTCATTATTTTATCTAGAGCTAAAACAAAAAATAAGACAAATAAAAGTAAAAACACTTTACTCAACCAGTCCCTTATTTTTACAATTATCTGTCTCAACAATTTCATATAATTCAAGAATCACACTTTCAAAATTTGAAAATAAGTCGCCGCAAAACCAACAATTATTTTTTATAGTGGGCTGCCGCATCATACAATTACTACAATAGTATGATTCTCCTTTCTTTATTAACTTACTAATCATTGTTCATACTCCAAATTCATTTTACATTCTTGCTTGGTTTTACAAATTGGGCAATAGATATATTTTTTATCATATATATCCGCGGGCTAGTATGCCATAAGGCAGCCGCATTCAACGCATAGGTGAATTGAACCAGGAAATGTTTGTGATAGTATTTTCATTCTCTTAGTCCCATAAATTATGAAAATATGTCGCGGTGCGGGCGAAGCAATCTTCAAGTAGTTTTTGCCGCTCTTTACGAATCTCTATCATGCGGTCATAATATAGTTTAGAAATCTTATCATGATGTTCGTGAGTGTCCCAAGCTAAGCATCCATTTTCATCGCGTTTCCATTTTATATCGTTTAAAGACTTCATAAAATCATCATAATATTCATTTTCATCATTGCCTTCGTCGTCTTGACATTTCTCAAAGTCCATAGCAAGCTGATAAAGAAATTCAGTCCATTCCTCATAGCTCTTAAAAGAACAAGGATGACCATGAGATGTTTGAGCTAATTGCTTTAATGTAGCAGGAAGTAACTCAAGAAGATACATATCTAAATCAAAAACATCACGATCCGCATATCCTCTGGTCGCTCGTTGCCAAGCCGCCTTCAAATTATAGTAACCGTGCTTAAAATAAAGCCAAGGATGTGTAATCATCCAACGACGGCTATAACCTTGGTAATCTTTAAAAACATTTAATCCCATTTTATTCACCTATTTATTTGTTTTAACTTCTTAACAAACATTAATGCTTCTTCATAAGTATTATAAAGTAAAAAATCTTCTGGTTCTGGTGCGTTATCTTCAAAGTTTAAACCAATTTGCGGCTTACCCCATTCGCATTTAACCTCACGAATACACCACTATCGGTCATTGAGCCAGAAAATAGAACGCACGCTGCCCGTATATGGAGAAAAAGGATTGTATGTATCTATTATAAATACTGTTTTATTCATATACAATCCTCCTTATCTTTTAAAGGTGCGGCTTAAAGCAAGCCGCCACGCATTCCGCAAAGCGTATGCGTTATTATATCAATTCCTATCTATATAAATATATGTCACCGCGAAGAAAGGTCGGAGCGATTTATATAGATAATTGGAATTGTTAGCAAAGCTCATTTAGTAAAATATCAAGATAGTCGGGTTCAAGTCCCAGATAGGAAGCGACAATATCCGCACACTCATCATAGGAAGCTCCAGAATGAATTGCGGATTCAAGTTCAATAAGGCAGTCATTGACAGTAATTGCGGCTTCCCGCATACTTAGCTTATCACGCTGCTTGATTAAACGAGTAAGTTCCATTAAGTCTCCTGTCATCATCGCCATTCGCTCCCTTCATATTTGTTTAGGCCGCACTCATTGATAGGAGTTAAGCCAAGTTCTTTTGCTTTATCTTCAGGAATACGAACGTCTTTAATCTTATCCCATTGATAACCATAATCATCATAGAGATCAGAGGCAATGTAATGTACAAGTTCTCCAATAGTAGGGTAGATAGGCTTCGGATGCTCACGCGAAAATTTTTCAACAATTTCGTTAAAGCTTTCAGTATGATAAATACCCCACATCCACCAATCTTCCCAATCGTCTGAATTGGTTTCTTCATAGAAAGGATTCTCAGTTTCATCATCATAAAATTCGCACATGCGGTCAAATTCTTCTACGGTTTCTTTAAAATTCATTTTTATTTACTTCCTTTCCTTTTTTCTTTATTATAACATAGAGTTTTGAAAAAGTCAAGTATTGGACTCTTTATTGTATAAATGAATTACTCCATTGTAATCCATATATACCAAATCGCCTACATTTACATGTTCTAGTCCTGTAGGAGTATAAATGTCAAATTCAATTCCAGACTTATACCATTTCTTTTCCATTTATTTCTCCTTTATACAATGAATAACAATGTTATAGCCATCTTCAGTTTCTTCAATAGAATAAAGATCTTCGGAGAAAGAATAATTTTCTCGTAATGGAATTGAAAAATTATTTAAAGCAGATCTATTTCTAATTATGTCAATTCTTTTTGGGCTAATATTAGTCAAACTAACTACTAATATAATAATAATACTTATAATTGTAGAAATAATAATCCATATATATTTTTTCATTTTATTTCTCCTTAATATAATGGATAAGAACAAAAAGGACAATGATGTTCTACTCTTACTACATCATCTACATATTCCGCGGGATTGCCGTCTTTATCAAAAAAATCCATGGTCCAGCCGCCTTCATTAAATAAATCAATACCGTATTTTTCTTCCATAATGCGGCCGCAACTGTCACATTTATATAGTTTCATTTTCAATCTCCTTTAATGGACAATTATATGGTCTAATTTCTTGAGCCATTTGGTATCCATTGCCATTAATTTTCAATGCCTTACAATCTGATTCGTGACAAAGAGGACATTCGTAACATCCTTCTGGCAGTTCAGTCATAGTCGTAATAACAATCATTCCCATGTTATTATCTATTCTCCTTTATTTATTATACCAACATACATAAGGATATTTTTTTAATTCAAGTAAAGATATATCAGAGGCCCATACTGAACGATTTGTTCTTTTTTCGCCATCATGAAAATAACCAACTCCATCATATGGAATAAAGCTACCATCTTCTACGTATTCAATAAATTCTTCAAGCGTATAAACATTGCCATATTTAATTTCTTTTTGTACTTGTTCTTTTGATTTCATTTCTACTTCACCGACTTTCCTATTCTTTCATTTGTTTTAATAATTCTTCTGCCACAGATGTTTCACCTGTTTCAATGGCAATTCCATATTGATGACAATTTGGACATTCAAGTTCGTCTAACCGAGTGTCAATCGGTCTTGCTGCTATCCACCTGCGAAAACATGATAGACAAATCACCTATGAAACTTTATGCCCATTAACAAAAATCATTCCCATCTTACCGCCTGACTACATACCCCACAATAATTAGGATGATAACGTCGATATATACTTGTCCCACAATTTGGGCAATCTCCAAAGACATTAGGATAATTCCAATTAATATTATTTACATATTCTGGTTTATATTGTTCTAATGCTTTTATAGCTATGTCTAATGCTTCCCGCAACATAGTATAACATTCATCAGGATAGTTAGCTTTAAGTGTTTTAATTGTTTCAATAATTTCTGTATCGGTCATCACTCTCACTTTGTCGCCTCTCTTTGTTCATCTGTGGGACGTGCCGTCCAACAACGCCATGAATCACCGTATTCTTCTAAACGATAATAGTCTGCCGACGCTTTAAAACCACAGAAGCAAACCTCGTTTTCTCCATCAATACCGTAAAAAACATTCCATCCACATTCACCATTACTTTCTTCAATGAAAACAGGAATATCAAGTGGTAATGCGGATAATTCGTCCAAGGTCATCACCCTGGGCACCTGCGATTTCAGCAGTTCCAGTGCGTCCTTAATCAATATCCTATAGCATGAAGTCCCAGCATAATGTTCGTAAGTACAATTCTTAAAATCACAAACAAACGTTCCAAGTCGTGGAGTTTCTTTTCCATGGTTTATACAACAATCTAATCCATTTATCACCTTTCCTAGTTTATCCATTCCACTTCACCGCCATTTCCGCACCACAATAAGGGCAATAATCATATAATGGTATAGAACTTCCAGACTCACATTCAGGCTGGCCACCGCATTCAGAACAACAACAATCAAGGGAAGCTGGATGTATCCAAAATCCCTTCTTTTGCGGCTTTTGTTCTTTTAATAATTCTAACGCGGACCGCATTATATTAGCAAGACTATTATAACCTTCATGTTCCGCAAATCGAATAGCTAAAGGTAAATTTTGAATTACATTTTCTGAATTAGTCATTATATTTTACTTCCTTTCTCCATATTCACAGGAATCTTCTGGCCCACGAAAATGCCACTTCTTCCACCAGTCAGGATCACTTTTATCAACGCGAACGCATTCCATAAATTCTGATATTCCAGGAAATTCTTCTTC
>Ga0247609_10005144_pt1 | contig 12912 bp, 14 predicted proteins | sample 172DNAGHGlowgp2_FD_193487 | JGI IMG/M metagenome (GOLD analysis project Ga0247609, IMG submission 193487) | Sheep rumen microbial communities from Palmerston North, Manawatu-Wanganui, New Zealand - 1728 DNA GHGlow gp2 | ecosystem: Host-associated > Mammals > Digestive system > Stomach > Rumen ...
TTGATAGCCTCGAAAAGCGTATCTGTCGTGTAATCGTTCTTGAGTACAACCTTGATCTGTTTGATACCTAACATAAATACCTCCAAAAAACATTCCCATGATCGTGAAACACAGGAAATAAATCTATGGGGAGTATATCACAGAATATAAAAAAACATAGAAAAATAATAAATAAACGTCTATATAGAAATAAAAAACGTGCCAAAACATTTCCGTTTCAGCACGCCGGGAAAATCATTATGATTACTGATCAGATCATCACTGCTTCGGCTTCTTCTCGCCTCTCCAGGTGATCCTGCCGCGTGAAAGATCATAAGGAGAGATTTCCATTGTTACCTTATCTCCCGGAAGGATCTTAATGTAATTCTGTCTAAGCTTTCCCGACAGATGAGCAAGAACAATATGTCCGCTGTCGAGCTTTACCTTGAACATTGCATTCGGCAATGCTTCGTCAACCACTCCCAGTACTTCAATAACATCTTCCTTTGCCATTAAAAACCCTCCTCGTAGTCATAAGTCGTAAGATACGGACCCTCATCCGTTATCAGTATTGTATTCTCATAGTGACTTGCAGGCTTGCCGTCCTGAGTAACTATTGTCCACTTATCATCTAACTGTTCGATCTCACGGGTACCCAAAGTGATCATCGGCTCTATGCAGATAGCCATCCCCTTCTTAAGCTTATAGCCGTGTCCGGGTCTTCCGTAATTCGGTACATCCGGATCCTGATGCATCGTTGTTCCTATGCCGTGACCTGTAAGTTCCCTTACTACCCCGTAACCGAATCCTTCACAGTATTCCTGAATGGCATGTCCGATATCACCTGTTCTCATACCGGGCTTGGCATATTCCAGACCGATCCAGAAAGACTTCTCGGTACGCTCGACGAGATCTTTTACTTCCGGAGCAACATTGCCTACAAGATAAGTCCTGCATGCATCGGACTGATATCCGTCAAGAATGGCACCGACATCTACGGAGATGATATCTCCGTCCTGAAGTATTCTCGATTTTCTAGGGATACCGTGAACGACCTCATCGTTAACTGAAGCGCAAATGGTTCCGGGAAACGGAGGCTGTCCGTAATTCAGGAAAGACGGGATAGCATCATAACTTCTGATGATGTCATAACAAAGCATATCAACATCATGTGTTGATATGCCGGGCTTTATCTCGTCCCTGCAGGCCTTGAAAACATGCTGCAGGATCTTTCCTGCAGCCTTCATCTTCTCAAATTCTTCATTGGTAAGGATCTCTACCATTTATATTACCTAGTTTCTAAATTAAAGTCCCAGTTCTATAAGACCTGCTTCGATGGAAGCAATGCAGGTCTCCGAATCAACATTGTTGTTGCCTTCTACTATGATCCCGCGCTCGTTATAAAAATCAATAAGAGGCTGGGTATTGACTCTATATGTTTCAAGTCTCTTGGAAACAGTCTCCGGATTATCGTCGGATCTCTGGATAACTTTGCCGCCGCAGACATCACAGACGCCCTCAACTTTGGTGGGCATGTACTTTACATTGAAGCTTGCGCCGCACTTCTCGCAGACACGTCTTGTGGTAACTCTGTCCATAATGACTTCGTCGTCACACTTAACATAAACCACTGCATCGATCTTTGATCCCTTTGCTTCAAGCATCTTGTCGAGTGCTTCAGCCTGGGCGATATTCCTGGGGAAACCGTCAAGGATGTAACCCTTCTCACAATCGGGATTTGAAAGACGGTCCTCGACCATTCTGATAGTGACGTCATCAGGGACTAAAGCTCCCTTGTCGATGTATGACTTTGCTTCGATGCCAAGAGGGGTGTTCTCTTTGATGTTATATCTGAAAAGATCGCCCGTGGAAATGTGAGCAAGATCAAACTTCTCTCTTAAAACTGTTGCCGATGTGCCTTTTCCGGATCCCGGTGCGCCTAAGATGATCAGATTCATAGATGGAACCTCCCTTATTTTTTGTAATTCTTATGTCTCTTGTCTTTGCCTGCCTGCTTAAGCTTATCCTCTTCGGTCTTAAGAGCATTATCAAGCAATGTCTTCATCTCGATAAAACCGCCGCCTACGAGTATCAGAGCGACACCGGATAAAGCAATTCCGTTAAGTGCCGGAATGGCGTTTAAAGCCATCGGAATAACGCTTACGGTTATAAGATAAAAACAATCCACACTGTTCAGGTTATTAAATAATGCCGTCAGATACTGCGATGTTGGCTTTCCCGGTTTGATACCCTGGATATAACCGCCGTTCTGCTTGATCTGTGATGACATATCAAAAGGATTGAACTGCATCATGGCGAATATCGAAGTAAAGAAAACAATGAAAACGATATAGAACGGAATGAAAACAACACTTGTGGGAAGGTTCTTCCAGACTTCTATCCCGGCAGTATCAACATTGGGAGCGACCATCGAGATGATCACTGAAGGGAGCAGTGTAATGACCAGAGTATAGATGACCGGTGTAATGCCGGCCTGTGTGATCTTAAAGGGGATTACCTGATTCTGCATTCCATACTGCTTCATTCCCACAGTTCTCTTGGAGAAGATGATCCTTATCTTTTTCTCTGCAAGGTTTAAGAGAATAATAAAGAAAAGGATACCCGCACTTAACAGGCCGCCGAAGAACATATAGGAGAATGCCGGAAGGATTCCGAAAATGCTTGCATTCACAAAGCTCTTGAATAATTCATATGGAATATTGCGGACTATTCCGGCAACGATGATTATCGTAAGACCGTCGCCTATGCCCTTTGTATTGAGAAGTTCGACACACCATCCGCAGAATGCGCTTCCGACCGCAACCGACACTCCGCAGAGAACGATAGCTACCCAGTAATTAATGGAAGATGTAACCGCGTCTCTCATTCCAACACAATAAAGAACGCCATAGACCACTGCTGCAACGATCGCTGCGATCCTTGTTAGTTTTGAGATCACTTTTGTTCCCTCTTCACCCATCTGGGCAAGATTCCTGAGCTTCGGAACAGCCAGGGTAACGATCTGCATGATTATGGATGCAACAAGGAACGGATATATACCAAGGCTGACGATCGAGATGTTCTCGAAAGCTTTTCCGGAAAGTATATCGATTACCAGACCCGTACTTCCCCAGCCGGCAGCTGTCCTTATGGCAGCCGAACGGTCAAGGCCCGGGACCGGAACAAGCGTGAGCAGACTAAGCACGGAAACTATAAGGAATGTAAACAGGATCTTTTTCCTTATCTCGGCAGAATCAAAGCTGTCTTTTAAAGTGCTCATTAAACGACTTTCTCCTTGGTATATAAATGAAACTTATGTATTATATCGCAATTCTGCGCATTTTTCACCGACAATGATAAAAAGAGGACAAGTCATCCTCCTATATAGAGTCTTCTGACTCTTTTGCCGACATCACAGGTTATCTCATAGTTGATCGTGCCCAGAGCATCCGCCAGTTCATCGGCAGGTCTTGAGCTTCCGAAAACAGTTACCCTGTCACCGACTTTCGGTCTTTCTTCAAGGTCTGTCGTATCCACCATGCACATGTCCATGCAGATATTTCCGATAATAGGGCATCTCTTCCCGCCTATGATGAGCTCAAATCCGTTCGAGAGTCTTCTGGAAAGACCGTCAGCATATCCTATTCCGACTGTCGTGACTTCGGTAGGACGTCCGGCTTTGAAATGCCTGCCATAGCTTATCGTTGCACCTGAAGGAACCGTCTTGATGTGTATGACCTTGGCATACCAGTTCATTACCGGCTTGAGATCGATATCACATACAGGCTTGGGGCATCCGGGCGGCATAAGTCCGTAAAGAATGATGCCGGCTCTTACCATATCAAGGTGCATTCCGGGGAATCTCAGGATACCTGCACTGTTGCAGATATGTCTCTTTGTAAAAGTGATGCCTCTCGCCTTCAGCTCCTCTATCTGATCCGTAAACAGCCTGAACTGCATCTTCGTATATTCGTCATCATCTGTATCCGCAACGGCAAAATGCGAGAAAACACCATAAGGTTCGATCCCGGGAAGCGTGCATGACCTGACGATCTCATCCGTCTCGCTTCCGTCAGACTTGAAACCGATCCTTCCCATGCCTGTATCAAGCTTGATGTGGATCCTGCAGGGTTTGCCCTGTTTAACCGCCTCATCAGATAAAGACTTTGCTATCTCATACGAATAGACCGACTGTTCAACATCATATTTGACCGCATCCTCAAATCTTGACGGATCGGTGAATCCTAATGTCATCATAGGAACATCTATGCCGTGTCTTCGCAGCTCGACTGCCTCATCAATGGTTGCAAGGCACAGGCCTGAAGCACCGCTGTCGATAAGTGTCCTTGCTGTCTCCAGAGCTCCATGGCCATATGCATCAGCCTTAACAACAGCAAGTATTCCGGTGCCGGGCTTAACCGCTTTCCGGATCTGTTCGAAGTTGTGTTTCAGCGCATCAAGGTCTATCTCGACACAGGAACGGTCGAAAACAGCTCCTGCATTCATATCATCAGTCATCATCTTCACTCCAGCCTGCTTCCTGATATCCTTCGGGAAGATAGTTCAGAAGATCCGTCGGGAGCATATACCGCACGCCGATATCATCAGCTGCTGCCCTTCCGGCCTTCGAATGAATAAAAACAGCCGAACATGCGGCCTTGTAAGGCTCCATTCCCTGGGCAAGAAATCCTGTTATCAGACCGGCAAGCACATCACCCGATCCGCCCTTTGAAAGACCACTGTTCGGTTCTTCATATACATAGAGCATTCCGTCAGGAACCGCGACCATGGTCTTATAGTTCTTCAGAACAACAACACAGTTATTTCCGGACGCGAACTCAAGAGCAAGTTCTTCCGCATTTTCCGACACCTCATGTGTTGTGAGCTTTGTCATTCTCGCAAATTCACCTAAATGAGGTGTTATGACAGCCGGGACCTTTCTTTCAAGCATGCGTTCCTTCAGTCTGGATAAAACATCCGGCTTGTCAGATAATGCGCCCGCATCAAGAACAATATTTTCCGCATCACGGAGAAAGACTTCCGTCAAAGCTTCCATATCACCGTGATCAGCAGGCATTCCGGAACCGGTCAGCACGGAAGAGACCTTTGTGCAAAGTCCGGATGCTTTTCTCAGGAGTCCGGAAGTCCCGTCAGGACGCAGTTCAAGAAGCGCACATGGCTCAATGCAGCTTACTGCATTTAAGGTCCTCGCCTCAGAGAACACCTTGACAAGCCCTGCACCCGATCTTAATGCGGCACTGCAGGCCAGTACGGCTGCACCGGTCATAAACTCGGAACCTGCACATATCAGCGCGGTACCGAAATCATTCTTATGACCGTCTCTTTTTCTGGCGGGTCTGAAGCCTGATATCAGTTCACTGTCTATTCTAACGGTCTCAGCCATTTTTCTCCAAATCCCTGTCAGGTATAAGATCCTCATTCCTGATGCTCCTGATCAGGTTGATATCAAACGGTGTCTCCTGATATACATAGTAATTAAGCCAGTTCGTGTACATCAGTGTAGCGGAGGAGCGCCACTTCAGGAGCGGTCCTTTCTCAGGATCATCATCGATGTAATAGTTCTTCGGAAGGTCCACGTCTTTAAGTCCGGCTTTAAGATCCCTCTTATATTCTCTATCGAGGGTATCCCTGTCATATTCGGAGTGTCCTGTGATGAAGAACTGTCTTCCGTGAAGATCCGAGACCGCGTAGATACCGCACTCCTCTGATTCTGACAGGATCCTTAAGTCCTTCCTTTTCTCAATATCCTCACGCCTGACTTCCGTATATCTGGAATGGGGAACATAGAAGATATCGTCAAAGCCTCTGAACAGCTTAACCGGTCTCGACCATGTCATGGAATGCTCGAAAACACCGAAGACTTTCCTGTCGAGTACGATTTTCGGGATCCCATAGTGATAATACAGTCCCGCAAAAGCCCCCCAGCAAAGATGAAGGGTCGAATAGACATGTGTCTTGCTCCATTCCATGATCTCAACCAGTTCAGGCCAGTAATCGACATCTTCGAAGTCGAGTTTCTCGATAGGAGCTCCCGTGATTATCATTCCGTCAAAGTATTCTTCGGAAACCTCGGGAAATGTCTTGTAAAACTTTAAAAGATGCTCTGCAGGAGTGTGGGTCGACTGGTGCGTCTTTGTAAACAGAAGTTCAACATCGACCTGAATGGGTGAATTAGACAGAGCCCTTAAGAGCTGAGTCTCTGTCGTCGATTTGTCCGGCATAAGATTAAGGATAAGGATCCTGATAGGACGGATGTCCTGTGACAGTGCCCTGTTCTCCTCCATAACGAATATTCTTTCCTGCTCAAGAATATGCCTTGCCGGAAGATTGTCTGCTATTCTGATGGGCATTATCTGCCTCCTTTATATTGAAAGATCAATGCTCGTCGGCTATGAATTCATTAAGGATGGATTCAGCCGGAACCTGCTCGGGGCTGATGACCGGGATCTTACCCAGATGCCCCATTAATTTATTTGCCTTGATAAGCGCCGCTGACAGATCAGCAAAGGACTTTCCCGTCGGCGACTTCTCCATGAAAACGCTGGCTTCTATCGAGCCGTTCTCGACCTTGGTCAAAGCCTCCTGTATGTCATGCATTGCCATGGGAGCCACGATAAGGCTCTCATAAGCCAGGAAGGAATTGACATGATAATCAGCGGCCGTAAGGTACTCCTCATAATACTTTTCTTCAGACTTCTGGATCATCGGCCAGTAGTCGATCGTGGCCAGGGCATGTGCGCTTCTGTGACGGTAATCACGGATGATCCTTCTGATAAGCCTTATCTCGTTGCTGTCCATGAGCTTGGAATCACAATAGACATTGCCATAAGGCATGATGAACACCTTGGAGCACTTTTCCGGAGGGCATCCGCCTGAGATCCTCGGAGACAGACCGTGAAGTCCTTCAACAACAAGGACACCGTCATCACCAAGGCAGATGGCGTTTGCCGGATCGCCTTCTCTTTGCTCCCTCACATTGAAATCAAAAAATGGCGGAATAACCGTCTCGCCGTTAAGAAGAGCGTTGATATCATGCTGGATCCTGTCAACATCAAGAGCATCGATCGTCTCAAAATCAGGTCTTCCGTCTTTATCGCACTTAAGATCCCCGATATTGTAGTAATCATCGAGAGACAGGTGAAATGCCTTTCTTCCTCTCTCAATGATCCTGTTTGAAAGTCTTAAAGTAAATGTCGTCTTTCCCGAGGAAGTCGGACCTGAAACGAATATGGCTTTTTTATCCGGGTCAGCGAAGATCTCATCACAGATGGAATCGATCCTTCCGACGAAATCCTTCTCTGATTCCGCAATAAACCGCGGCAACCTGACCGCGCCGAGGGATTCCTCGAGCTCTTCAACCGTAATATCGATTCTGTCTCTAAGCTCTGCCATATGGTCTCCTTTATTTGATTATTTCCTTTGAGGGAAAAACCTCTTGATGATAAGTGTGTTTATGATCCAGTCCCATACGTATTGAACAAGCTTGACTGCCAGATAGATAAGGCTCGGTATGACGATAGCCGCCAGAGCAAAGAGCAATACGTTTCCTACTACATGAACGCCGCCTGCAAGCACTCCCAATACCGTTGAGAAAGAACCTGCGCTTGCCTGGAATTTCTCAGTGTACTTCTCAAGCGTGCTGTTGAGATAACTGATAAGAAAATCCTGAAGATCGTCAACTCTTACAGATAATCTGGGAAGGAGCAGACTCACTGTATAGCTGATGATCAGATATGATTTGGAAATCTTCACCAATAAAATAAAAATCTTGCCCCACCAGGGCATTCGGTAATATCTGAAGCAGATAAACGGATTGGCTAAAAAGAGCAGAGTAAAGACAGCAATATGAAGAGGTCCTATAATGCCGAAGCCTAGAAGTCCCTTCCCGACTATATAAATGTAAAAGATTATGGCATCTACCAAAAGACCATAGATAATAAACAAACCGAAATGCTTACGGTTCTCAAAATCCGTATCACTCCATAATCTTCCCAGTAACAGTCCTTCCAGGTAATCCAAGACAATGCTCTCCGTTCTGAAATATTCCCGGTATTCAACTGCCGGGCATATTCAATGATTTTATCACAATAGTTCAAATGAGACTATAAAGCTTATTTATTAAAACAAAAAAAAGCAGGCCATATGCCTGCAACCGCCGTCCAAAAATATCCCTTTGATCTATCTTAATGTAAAACTGCATCCCGCCGTCTTTTCGATCAGTTGCTGAAGATTATTCCATTTTTTTGGGAAATGCTGCTCTGCACCTGACTCCATAGTGGTCTTGTCCTTGAACTCGGCCTTGATGATCCACTCGCCAGGGATCGTCGTCTTATCGCCATACTTATCAGTCAGTCCCATATTATATCCGTTCATCCACTCGAGCATGCCGGACAAAGGCAGATTTTCTCTGATAAATCTCATATTGTCTTCGCTGATCGATCTCGTGAAATTATTGTTCCACATGTAATTATCGCGCCAGGAGATAACTTTACGCTCGAAGTCATACTTCACCGCATAGCCCTCGTTTGCAAAGGTTCTAATCTCGACCTCTAAAACAGCTATGGCTCCGTATGCCTTTTCAAAATCCATTGTTGCTCCTTACTCTATCGCTATCCCGAAAATGCTTCCGGATGTGGTTCCCACAACAAGCATTCCCTCATATATAACAGGTGATGCTTCAATGCAGATACCCGACGATGTCTCGTCATCCTGACCAAGATTTCTTTTGGTCTGAATATACGTGATCCTTCTGTCCTTATCGTCTATGCCTGCTTCTCCCCTTATCATATGGACCTGACCTATCGAGTCACATATGACAATGTATGCATTCCCCTCCGAATCATAGAAATCAACAGGCGAACTGTAAGAATAGATGTTCATATTATATTCCCAAACCTTGGTGCCTAAATCCTTGTCATATGCAACAAGTTTATTACCGCTTGCAAGGCCGTTAGTCATACTAAAAGAGAATATTATGAGATTTGAGATGGAACCCTTGCCGATTATGGGGTTGCCGAAGCATCCACCGCTCTGATCGGAATCTGAAGACTGACCGTTAAATGTGTAGCACGGTTCGGAAGACTGCCATACCGTCTCTCCGGTAAGACCGTTCAGCTTATAGATATAAGCAGCACCGGTATATTCACCGGTTCCGCCCTGATTATCGACTTCAGTTCCGATATAAACATAAGGTATGCCGTCTTCCTCATTTATGACCGGAGTAATGTCTGAGTCATCTCCAAGCACCTTTGTCCAGACCATCTGGAAGGTGTTCAGGTCAAGGCAGCACAGATTCATGGTATTGTCCATAAAGTATCCGTAATTGCCGTATACCGCTATCGAACTCTCAACACCCATATGGGATCCGATGTTGTCTTCAAAGATATACTTGTATCCTGTTACAACAGGTGCCACGAGGATGGAACCTCCGGAATAAGCCGTGTTGAGATCGAACGTGTAGATGATCCCGTTCTCGCAAGGCCAGATAAGCGTGTCAGTCTCGGCGTTTACGATAGGAGATGAGTCAAAAGCATTCCAGTTGCTCCTGTATGCGCCGTCATCAGAACCGTCGTAGTAATAGAGGAGAGATCCGTCCAATAGCGAATAAATGTACATTCCGAAGATCTCATCACCGTTATTATCTGTCTGACCGACATACAAGAGCGGATAGCCTCTCGGATCGAGTGCGGGGGTTCCCTTTATGGAAGCTCCGACATCGATAGGCTCCCTGGTCTGTTCACCGTTCTGAAGATTGAAGAAATATATCTTTCCGTCCAGAGCCGCAACGATGACCTCAACCAGCGAAAGCTGCTGCTTTGCAGAATCTGACATCTTCATATTCTGACGGACTGCGGCAGGCCACTCAACGACCAGCGGCTGGCCAGTCCACCTTACGCCTGACCATTCAAAGTTCATGGTAGAAGCAAGAAGTTTTCCGACTTCGTTATATTCCCATCTCTGGGTAAGAGCTCCCCTGTAAAGATTCGTATAACCGTATGATGCACAGTTTCTGAAATTATTGCCCCTGTATGTAAAGATGCCGGGGACAGATCCGTAAAAGACCGGATCTGGCATAAAGATAGGTTTTTCCCTGTTGTACTCACCTTCAACGATGGCCCTGTTTACCATAACAGTCTGTTTAATGCCCCTGGCTGAAGGAATGCAGTCATCCGCGATCTTGAGTTCCTTATTGATATTGATCGAAGCCATACCCGGATAAAGGATCGGGTTCTGGTAATCAGTGATCGGCGGGATCGGTGTGGGTGTGGGGGAAGCAACCGAGATATAGCCTGACTGGTCAGTCGTATCGATATCAGCCAGAGTCTCCTGGGCAGTGATCTTTTTGAAGTACACTGCGGCAAGAACTCCCGTCAGACAGACGAACAGAAGGGTTATCACGACGACAAGAGTCATGGTACCTTCATTAGGGTCCCTTGAAGGTCTGTAAAAGTTATTGCTGGGCTCGATGTACTGTTCACCGCGCGGCATAATTACCTCTTGCTTCTTCCTTTCCCAAAAAAGTTAAAGCATATTGTAACACGGCTGTAATATTATCTCAAATTTATAGCAGTTTTCAGGCACAGGAAGCCTTATTAGTAAAGGAATCTTGACGATTTACTGCAGTGTTTTTGCGAATTCGGCTATTTTATCCAGACGGTGTCTCATGCCGGATTTCCCGATCGGTGGATCCATCATCTCACCCAGTTCAGCCAGCGAGGCACCGGGGTTTTCCATTTGAGCCTTAGCCGCTTCCCTAAGCTCGGGAGAGAGCTTTCCCGCCATTCCTGATTCCATGACTTTACTTATGAGCTCATTTCGCTTGACTGCCGCTTCAGCCTGCCGCTTTGTATTTCCGGCATCGCAGTTAACGGCTCTGAACACTTTGCCGTTCACGTCCTTGCCGGCCCTTATATTCTCGAATTCCATCATCGCGGAAGGACTTCCGATATAGCTCAGAAAATCCGATACATCATCACCGTTCTTAAAATAAACGGCATAGGAATTCTTCCGTTCTGTACTGATATGCTTTATCGAAAGGACATTCAGTGCCGACGATATGAGCACGGCGTTTTCCCTGTTCTGAACGATAAACTCGATACGGTAACTCTTTTCCGGATCAGAGCAGTAGCCGCATCCCCAGAAGGCCCCCCTTAAGAATCTCCTCGCATCTTCAACCGTAAGGCTTCCTTCTGCAAAGGCCGCAAGGAGCTCCTCCGAACGGTCCCACAACTGTGATAAATGTATATCTTTTAAATAAAGCCTGCCTTTTGAGAATGTGCATTTTATCTTCTCGGCATCGAAAAGCTGGATTATAAGTTCTGAAAGCCTGTCCGGTATCCTTATCTCTTTTGCCGGGCCATTGACACTGCTCTGGCTCAGGAAAAGCCCGCACAGAGCCGTCTGTCTCTGCACCGGCTTTTTTACGGCCTTGGTGGCAGTCTCGAGCTTGACTCTTACGGAAAAACTATCCTCATAGATATCCTCTTCCATCAGGATTCGTCCGCCTTCTTCGTGTATCTGTGGGGTTCCTTATCGATATCCCTGTGGTTGGTAATGCATTTAATGCCGTTCTCGGACATCTTTCTGGCTATGGTCTCTGCACAGTAGACCGATCTGTGCCTTCCGCCGGTGCAGCCTATGCCGATATGGACACTTCCCTTTCCCTCTTTATCATAAAAAGGTATTACATAAGAAAGAAGTTCAGATGTCATGTAATTAAACTCATCTGTCTCCCTGAAGCCTTCCAGATATTTGGCTATTTCCTCGTCTTTGCCCGTATAGTTGCGGAGCTGGGGCAGATAAAACGGGTTGGGAAGGAATCTCACGTCAAAGACATAATCGCAGTCAACGGGAAGGCCGTACTTAAAACCGAATGATTCGACAACGACCAGTATGCTCTGACTGTCTGCATTCTTGATGATGTCACCTATCGCTTTGCACAGCTCGGCATCTGTCAGAAATGAAGTATCTATTACGATGGTTGCGATCTCTCTGATGTTCTCCAGCATCTTGCGTTCAGCCGCGAGCGCCTGTGTCAAGGAAAGCTTTTTGGTGGCCAGCGGATGCTTGCGTCTCGACTGCTGGTATCTGCTGATAAGGACAGGATCAGATGCCTCCAGGAAGATGACTTTATAAGGACATCCGACTTCCTCATCGATCAGGGCAAGCGCTTCGTCAAATCCGTCCAGATACTCCTGGGATCTGACATCCACGACGAATGCCAGTTTAGGAGTCGAGAATCCTTCACCGTTCCTTCCCCTGAAAAAGCTCTTAACAAGGTCAGGAAGAACATAAGGCGGAACATTGTCCATACAGAAATATCCGCAGTCTTCAAGATATCTTACGGCCGCACTCTTGCCGGCGCCGCTCATTCCGGTCAGAAATAAAATCTCCATTTACAGTCCCTCAAAACTACCCACTAGTCTTACTTCTCTTTCAAGCCTCACTCCGGAGTTCTCATAAACCTTCTCAGTGACGTAATCGATCAGTCTCTTCACATCAGAAGCCTTTGCCCTGCCGCCGTTATTCACGATAAATCCGGCGTGCTTCGGTGATACCTGCGCGCCCGAATCATCTGCGGCAAACCCTTTGAGCCCTGCTTCTTCAATGAGTTTGGCTGCAAAGAAACCTTCAGGTCTCTTAAAAGTCGAACCTGCGGAAGGGACATCCAGCGGCTGGCTTGCAGTACGCCTGTTACGGAGATCATCCACCAGAGCAGCGATCCTGTTTTTGTCCCCTTTGGAAAGCACGGCTTCAAAGCCTGTTATGACGGCTTTCTTTCCTGCGGCATTCAGTCTTTCGAACAGGCTCGTTCTGTAACCGAAGCAGCATTCACTTCCGTCCCTGCTTACTATATTATTCCCGTCCCAATAAATAACCCTGGATATGAAATCTTTTGTCTCTCCGCCGTAA
>Ga0247609_10005145_pt1 | contig 12908 bp, 7 predicted proteins | sample 172DNAGHGlowgp2_FD_193487 | JGI IMG/M metagenome (GOLD analysis project Ga0247609, IMG submission 193487) | Sheep rumen microbial communities from Palmerston North, Manawatu-Wanganui, New Zealand - 1728 DNA GHGlow gp2 | ecosystem: Host-associated > Mammals > Digestive system > Stomach > Rumen ...
AACAGACTGCTGCCACGATTAAGGCAGAGATTAAGAAAGAAGTGGAAGACATCGTTTCGAAGGGTGGCAAGCGTCCACACCTTGCAGCCATCCTGGTAGGTCACGATGGGGGGAGCGAGACATATGTGCGCAACAAAGTGCTCGCTTGCGAGGCTTGCGGATTCCAAAGCACATTGCTTCGATTCGAAGACGACATCACGGAGGAGCAATTGCTTGCCGAAGTGGATAAACTCAACAAGGATGCCTCCGTTGACGGCTTCATTGTGCAGCTTCCTTTGCCCAAGCACATCAGCGAACAGAAGGTCATAGAAGCCATTGACTATAAGAAAGATGTGGATGGTTTCCATCCCATTAATGTCGGAAGAATGGCAATCGGACTTCCTTGCTATATCAGTGCCACGCCAAAAGGCATCCTCGAGCTGCTTCGCCGTTATGAGATACCGACGAGCGGCAAGAAGTGCGTCATCCTTGGTCGCAGCAACATCGTGGGCAAACCGATGGCTCAGCTCATGATGCAGAAGCAGTATGGCGACGCCACCGTAACCGTTTGCCACAGCCGCAGCAAGACCCTAAAAGAGGAATGCTTGCAAGCCGACATCATTATCGCAGCCATCGGACAGCCCGCTTTCCTCAAGGCAGACATGGTGAAGAAGGGAGCAGTCGTTATTGATGTGGGCACAACGCGAGTGCCCGATGCTACGAAGAAGAGCGGCTTCCGTCTGCAAGGCGATGTCGATTTCGAGAATGTGGCACCGCTTTGCTCATTTATCACTCCCGTCCCTGGAGGGGTGGGACCTATGACGATTTGCATGCTCATGCTCAATACCCTTGCGGCAGGCAAGCATCTTTATTATGGTTCATAGTTCATAGTCCATAGTTCATAGTTATGAAGAGAAGGCTTTTGTTGCTCGTTGTTGCGGCCTTTTTGTGCTGCAATATGAATGCTCAGCAGGACAGCGTACCTGCTCCGGCAAGGAAAAAGGTCGGCGTCGTTCTTAGTGGCGGCGGAGCGAAAGGTATGGCACATATCGGCGTGCTGAAAGTCTTGGAACGGGCAGGCATTCCTATCGATTACATTACCGGCACATCGATGGGCAGCATCATTGGCGGCCTTTATGCCATCGGTTATAACGCCAATTCGCTCGATTCAATGGTGCGAAAGCAGGACTGGAGCTACGTCATTACCGACAAGGAAGACCTTCGCAACCAAAGCCTTACCGACCGTCGCAAGCAATATACTTACGTGTTTTCTACGGGACTTTCCTTCGGCAAGAACAAAACCGGCGAGGGCGGTCTCATCAAGGGAAAGAACCTTGCGGAACTCTTCGGGCAGCTCTGTACGGGCTATACCGACTCGCTCGATTTCTCGAAGGACCTGAAGATACCTTTCGCTTGTGTGGCAACGAATATTATCGACAATAGCGAAGTCGATTTCCATAGCGGCAGATTGCCTCAGGCTATGCGCGCCTCGATGGCCATTCCGGCAGCTTTTGCTCCTGTAAGGCTAGGCGATATGGTGCTTACCGATGGCGGCATGAAGAACAACTATCCTGCCGACCTTGCCAAGGAAATGGGGGCAGACGTCATCATTGGTGTTACCGTTCAGGGCGACCCGAAAACCGCCGACGAGATTAAGGGCACGCTTGGCGTCTTGAATCAGATTATCGATATAAACTGCAAGAACAAGCTTGAGGAGAACATTGCCATGACCGATTTGCACATGCGAGTCAATACGACGGGCTACAATACTGCGAGTTTCTCCGCTGCAGCCGTCGATACGCTTGTCCGTCGTGGCGAGGAGGAGGCTATGCGACACTATGATGAGCTGATGGCCCTGAAGAAGGATCTGAACCTTCCCGAGGGCTTTATCCCTCCCCGATATCATCCTCTCCGTCCAAAGGTTATGACTGAGCGTCAAAGGGTTAAGGACTATATGTACGAGAACATGACGCCGAAAGACGAGCGTTTCCTTCGCGAGAAGTTCCATTTGCGGAAAAATGACAGTATTGATGCCAATTTGCAGCAGCAGCTCACCACATCCATGCGTGTGGACCTCTTCTACAAGTCGGCCGAATGCCGGCTCTTGCCGGATGATGATGGCGTGTTTGTGGTGCTTTCCGCTGGCGAGCGCAAGTCGGCTCAGGCCAATGTGGGGTTGCGGTTCGATACTGAGGAATATGCTGCCGTCCTGTTGGGGCTGGAATTGCCCTTGAAGAAGTCGTCTGTGCCGATGAATACTGAGCTGACGGTCCGTTTGGGCAAGCGTATTATGGCTCGAGGCGAGCTGACGGCCCATCCCCGCAGCTTCACGCGTCCTTCGTTGAACTACACTTTCCGCCACAACGATATTGACTTCTATGTTGGAGGCGACCGTGCTTACAGCATCCTCTACAATCAGTTCCAGGCCGAGGTTGTGCCCATCAGCAACGATTTCCGCAACTTCAATTTCCAGGTGGGCTTGCGTTGGAACTACATGCACTATCGCAACAAGCTCGAATCGGAGAAATCGACGAACGTCACGCTCACGAACGGGCACTATTACAGCTATCGTGCCCGTCTGGACTACAATAGCGAAGACGATTGGTACTTCCCGACGCGAGGCACGCGTTTCAAGGCGGAGTATGCCTATGTGACGGACAATCTCATCAAGCTCGAGGACAAGGCCGGTCTGAGCGATATCAGTGCAAGCTGGCGCAGGTCGTTCTCTTTCGGCGACCGCTTCACGCTTCAACCGATGGTTTACGGCCGTATGCTTTTGGGCAAGGCGGTCCCCTTCATCTTTGCCAACACCATCGGAGGCGATTGGTTTAGCCATTATGTGGAGCAGCAGATGCCTTTCGCGGGTGTGGGGAATGTGGAGTTCGTCGCCGACCAGTTCATAGCGGCACAAGTCCAGGGCCAGTATCGTTTCGGTTCCAGCCATTATGTGTTTCTTCGCTTGGCGGGGGCCCAGCAGGCGGAAAAGCTGAAGGAAATCTTCGACCACACAACTCTGTTCGGCGTTCAGGCTGCTTATTACTACAAAACCATGTTTGGCCCTCTTGGAGCCACTTTCGGCTATAGCAACCGCACGAAGGAGCCGTACTTCTATCTGAACCTGGGGTATGAGTTCTGAGACAGTCCATAGTTCATAGTTCATAGTTCATAGTTCATAGTCCATAGTTCATAGTCCATAGTTCATAGCCAGATGGTCGTAAGGGTAATACGTAATGTTGGTTTTCGGACTGTCCTTTGTCTGCTGTCCGTTGTCTGTTGTCTCTCCGAGGTTCATGCGGAGAGCCGCCTGAAGAGGTTCTGGTCGAAAGCGGACAGCTTGCTTACCACCCGCTACTACCGCACCTCTTACGACACGAACTATGTGGTGCGTCCGGAAGGGAAGTTGACGCTGAAGCTCAAGGGAAACCAGACGGGCAACAGCCTTCGTGCAAGGGGGATTGTTGACGACGTCCACTTCAAGTCACATCTGAGCACTAGTCACAAGTCGACCATCTCCATAGCCGGAACCTATCGTGGGCTCTCCGCTGCCTATTCCATCAATCCCGCCAAGCTGAGGGGCTTCTACGACGACTACGAGCTGAACTTCAATTTCTATGCAAGTCGTTTCTGCATCGATGCCAGCTATCAGGAATCCAGCTCCTTGTCGGGCGACATGACATTCGAGGACGAGACACTCCGAATGGAGCAGGGCGAGGCGGACATGAAGGTCTTCAACATCACGGGATACTATGTCTTCAACCATCGCCGCTACTCCGTTTCCGCAGCCTACAACCAGAGCTACATCCAGCGTCGGTCGGCAGGGTCGTGGCTTGCGGGCTTGAGCTATCAGGGTGGAAGCATCAAGACGAGCGACAAGCGGAAAGAGCAGCATCCGGAAGACCACGATGTCCGCATCTATGTGGGCCATGTCGGCATCGGAGGCGGCTACGGCTACAACCTTGTTCTCGGCAAGAAATGGCTCCTCAATCTCACCTTGCTTCCCACTTTTGTCGTCTATAACCGCAACAAGCTGACCATCAACGACGAGAGCCAGCATGCCGGGCGAATGAAGTTCAACATGCTCCTCAACGAGCGAGCCGCCGTCGTCTATAACTTCTCTTCGCGTTACTTCGTCGGACTTACAGGAGTGGCAACCAACTCCCTTTTCGTTGACGATGCCGTAACCGTTCACCAGAACAAATGGGTCGCCCACGCCTTTGTCGGAGTGCGGCTTTGGAAGTGAGGACACAGCCCCAGTGTCGTTTGCAATTTACTACTGCGACGTTTGCAATCTTAACACGTGTAATTGGCCAAGTTAACGTGTTACGATTGCGATTTACCTTGCCTGCGTTTCATCAGTAAGTCAATTTCTTTGGGGATAAGGATACGCCGCTGCGTGTCCTCATTCATATGTTGTATGCCCGCGTGGGGCAGAGTTTTAATTCTGCTGCAAGACTTCTTGTCTCGAACTGTGCTGCAAATTTACGACACTCTCATTGCGGTCTACGAATTTTTTGCAGACTTTTTTCAAAAAAATCATCGGGGCGGTCATTTTGGTCATTTGGTCATTTGGTCAAAATCGTTTTCGGATTTGCAAAAAGTCTGCTATAATAATATATATATTATTATAGACATTTCTTGGCGAAGTTGAAATTCATTTTGACCATTTTGACCTTGACCACTTTGACCATAGTCGAGACTGCTAACGCTCGGCAATTGATTCAAGCATCATTGCCCTCACTTAATCGCAGCCTTGACCACTTTGACCACATGTCATGTAACAATAAAGTGACTCAAACATATGTAGTCCTTACCACAAAACCCAGAACCCCTCTAAAACCCATCTAGATTGCCCCAGAATCGCTTCAAATGCCTTCGATGTATGTTTGTACCTCCGAGGCAAAAACATGCGCTCTACGGTGCCTTAAAACGAGCCGTTAAAATTCTTTGAATTTTACGCGCGTAAAAACAAAGGCAGGAAGCACATTGCTTCCTGCCTTCTTTTTTCTATAAATGGGTTTATTCTTACGAATTCATGCTGAGCAGGAATTCCTCGTTGCTTTCGGTGTTCTCGAGGCGAGATTTCACTTCGTTCATGGCTTCGAGCGAGGTCATGTCGGCAAGGAACTTGCGCAGAATCCACATGCGGTCCAGAGTCATCTTGTCTTGGAGCAAATCGTCGCGACGGGTGCTGCTGGCGATGATGTTGACGGCGGGGAAGATGCGCTTGTTGGAGAGCATGCGGTCGAGCTGCAGTTCCATGTTGCCCGTTCCCTTGAACTCCTCGAAGATGACTTCGTCCATCTTGCTGCCGGTATCGATGAGGGCAGTTGCTATGATGGTCAGGCTGCCGCCGTTCTCGATGTTACGGGCAGCACCGAAGAAGCGTTTGGGCTTGTGCAGGGCGTTTGCATCCACACCACCGCTCAGCACTTTTCCGCTGGCAGGAGATACTGTGTTGTAGGCGCGTGCCAGACGTGTGATGGAGTCGAGGAAGATGACGACATCGTGTCCGCATTCCACCATTCGCTTTGCCTTCTCCAGGACGATTCCGGCTATCTTGACGTGGCGCTCGGCAGGTTCGTCGAAGGTGCTGGCTATGACCTCGGCCTTGACGGTGCGGGCCATGTCCGTCACTTCCTCAGGGCGTTCGTCGATGAGCAGCATCATCAGGTATGCTTCGGGATGGTTGGCTGCGATGGCGTTGGCGATGTCCTTCATCAGGAGCGTCTTACCGGTCTTGGGCTGTGCCACGATGAGGGCACGCTGGCCTTTGCCGATGGGTGCGAAGAGGTCCACCACTCGTGCCGAAAGGGAGTCGCCCTTGCCCTTGCAGAGCTTGAATTTCTCGTCTGGGAAGAGGGGTGTGAGGTTCTCGAACGGACTGCGGTCGCGAACCGTGTCGGGGTTGCATCCGTTGATGCGCTCCACGCGAACCAGGGGGAAGAACTTTTCGCCTCGCATTGGAGGACGGACGGGACCTTCCACCACGTCGCCAGTCTTCAGGCCGAACTGCTTGATCATCTGCTGGGTGACGTAGATGTCGTCGGGGCTGGAGAGGTAGTTGTAGTCGCTGCTGCGCAGGAATCCGAAGCCTTCGGGCATCACCTCGAGCACGCCTTCGCCGCGAATGCAAAGGGCCTCGCCCCAGTTCTCCGCCGTAGGAGCGGGAGACGGAGCCTCTTTTGCTTTGGGAGCGGGCTTTGAAGCGGGTTCTTCCGTCAGGGCCTTCAGTTGCTCTTCAGCTGTGGGTATGTCCTGCAGGATGATGAAGTCGGCAGTCTCTTCTTTGGGCTGAGCCGTCTCGCCAATACGTTTGCGGCGCTTTTTCGGAGCGGGAGCTGCTTCTGCCTGAACGGGTTCTGTAGCGGATTCTTCTGCAGGCGCTTCTTTTGCCTTAGCCGTTTCCTTAGTCTGTTCTTCAACTGCCGCAGCTTTGGCTTCTGCCTCCTTTTCCGCTTTCGACTTGCGTCCGCGCTTCTTTGGGGCAGGAGCAGGCTCTTCTGTTGCAGTAGCAGCTTCCTTGCTTCCTTCCTCCTCGGGAGAGGGGACGGGAGTGGGGGCTGTAGCTTTGGGCTTCCTGCCTCTTTTCTTAGGAGCAGGTTCGACGGGAGCCTGCAGGGACTGGGCATCCAATATGTTGTATATGAGTGTGGTTTGGTCGTTACTGAGTTCCGCACCAAGTTTTCCGGCAAGCTGGGTAAGCTCTGCCAGAGTCATTCCTTCAAGTTCACTTTTGTGCATAATTCGTGTATGCTAATAATAATAAATAATGTGTAAGGGAAAGTAATGAACTGCCGAAAAGAAGATGCTGGCAGTACTTATCTTTGGTATTACGTGTGCAAAGGTACGACAAAAAAGTGAAAAGTGAAAAGTGAAAAGTGAAAAATCTTTGTTTATTCTCTCTTTTTTTGTACTTTTGCAGGAAAAATGGCATGGTTTCATACTTGCAGGTACAGAATCTGACGCGAAGTGTGGGGGACAAGACGCTCTTTCGCGACCTCTGCTTCAGCATCGGTGAGGGACAGAAGGTGGGTCTCATCGCCAAGAACGGCACGGGCAAAAGCACGCTCCTGAACATTCTGAGCGGGGCGGACCAGGCCGACGAAGGGCAGGTCGTCTTCCATAATGACCTTCGCGTGGGCTATCTGGAGCAGACGCCCAACTATCCCCTCGACCTGACCGTCATCGAGGCTTGCTTCTGGCACGGAAACGAGACGACCAACCTCATCCGTGAGTACGAGACCTGCATGGCTTCAGCGAGTCAGGAAGGGCTGCAAGACATCCTCGACCGTATGGAGCAGCAGAAGGCGTGGGACTATGAGAATCGCGCCAAGACCATCCTCTCGCAGCTCTTCATCACGGAGTTCGACAAGCCCCTCTCTCAGCTTTCAGGAGGCCAGTTGAAGCGTGTCGCCCTCGCCAATACGCTCATCATGGAGCCCGACCTGCTCATCCTCGACGAGCCGACGAACCACCTCGACCTGCAGATGATAGAGTGGCTCGAGAACTATCTCTCGCGCTCCAACGTCACGCTCCTTATGGTGACGCACGACCGCTACTTCCTCGACCGCGTTTGTTCCGTCATTCTTGAACTCGACGAAGAGACGGTTTACACCTATCAGGGCAACTATGCCTACTTCCTCGAACATCGTGCCCAACGCCTGGAAGTGGCTCGGGCTGAGGTGGCGAGGGCCACGAACCTCTACAGGACGGAGCTCGACTGGATGCGAAGGATGCCTCAAGCCAGAGGTCATAAAGCCCGATATCGCGAGGAAGCCTTCTACGAGCTGGAGAAGCAGGCCCATCGCCGGATTGAGGAGCAGCAGGTCAGGCTCGAGATGAAATCGACCTACATCGGCAGCAAGATATTCGAGGCCGAGTATGTGAGCAAGGCATACGGAAACCTCGTCCTGCTCAAGGACTTCTACTATAACTTCTCGCGCTACGAGAAGCTCGGCATCGTGGGCAATAACGGCACAGGCAAGAGCACCTTCGTCAAGATGCTGCTCGGACTGGTGAAGCCCGATAGCGGCCGTTTCGTCGTGGGCGAGACCGTCCGTTTCGGCTATTACAGTCAGGACGGAATGCAGTTCAACGAGCAGATGAAAGTGATAGACGCAGTTCGCAAGACGGCTGAATACGTCGACCTTGGAGGCGGAAGGAAGCTCTCCGCCATGCAGTTCCTGCAGCATTTCATGTTCTCGCCCCAACAGCAGCAGAACTACATCTACAAGCTTTCTGGAGGCGAGAAGCGCAGGCTCTACCTCTGTACTGTGCTCATGCAAAGCCCCAACTTCCTCGTCCTCGACGAGCCCACAAACGACCTCGACATCACTTCTCTGCAGATCCTGGAGCAATACCTGCAGGACTTCCGAGGCTGCGTCATCATCATCAGCCACGACCGCTACTTCATGGACAAGGTTGTGGACCACCTCTTCGTCTTCAAAGGCAACGGCGTAGTGAAGGATTTCCCAGGCAATTACACGCAATACAGAGAGTGGGAGAAGCTGGAACCTGAGCCCAATAAGGCTCCGACGACTCAGAACACTCCGAGCACTCCGAGATTCCAGGGAGAGAGAAAGCGCAAAATGTCTTTCCGCGAGAAGCAGGAGTTCGAGGCTCTCGGAAAGGAAATCGACGAGCTGGAGAACGAGAAAGCCGACATCGAGGCAGCCCTCAGTAGCGGTACCCTAAGCACGCAGGAAATAATCGACCTCAGCAAACGCCTGCCCGTCGTGAACGACCTCCTTGACGAGAAATCCATGCGTTGGCTCGAGCTCAGCGAAATAGAGTAGGGGCCCCATCGGAACAACCCCAGCCACGATTGCCAACTTCACACTAGTTAATCGTAAACTTCACACTAGTAAATTGCAAACTTCACGTTAGTAAATCGCCAACGTCACACTAGTAAATCGCCAACGTCGCACTATACAATTGCCAACGACGCTGCCCATGTTTGGGAATGTCCCTAAATTTAATGGAATTTATTTTGTTCTACCCGTTTTTATTCGTAACTTTGTAGGCGAAAACATAGCATTATGGAAACGACAAACACCGAAAACAAGGAGAAAAAGGAGGAACGTACCTATCGTTGCAACGATTGCGGAAATGTCATCTACAAACACGAAGTATTTTGCTCTAAATGCGGCAAACTGTTAGACAGATACGACTTTGATGATTAATTTTGCAACTTTTGTCCTCATTTTCTTGCCAAATTGAAATAAAAGCGGTAATTTTGCAGGCAGATTGTTGATAACGATATGAGCAAACTTATAAAACCCGCAGATTATACTGCTTTGCTGACTTTGAACCAAACAGAGCAGGCAATCAAGAAAATCAAGGACTTTTTCCTCAGCAGTCTTTCAACCGAGTTGCGCCTCAGTCGCGTAACTGCGCCCCTGTTCGTACTTCGCGGACTTGGCATCAACGACGACCTGAATGGTGTGGAGCGCCCCGTCTCGTTCCCCATCAAGGACATGGGCGATGCTACGGCCGAAGTCGTGCACTCGTTGGCAAAGTGGAAACGCCTTACCCTCGCAGAGTATCAGACGCAGCCCGGTTTCGGCATCGTGACGGACATGAACGCCATCCGAGCCGACGAAGAGCTTGACAACCTCCACAGCCTCTATGTCGATCAATGGGACTGGGAGCGTGTTCTCCTTGCCGAGAATCGCAACGAGGCCTATCTGCGTCGAATCGTCAGGAAAATCTATTGCGCAATCTTGAGAACCGAGTTCTATGTCTGCGAGAACTATCCCCAGCTGAAACCCTACTTGCCGGAAGATATCCATTTCATTCATAGCGAAGAGCTCTTGAAGCTCTATCCCGACAAGACTCCGAAAGAGCGCGAAGACCTTATCTGCAAGACTTATGGCGCCGTATTCATAATAGGTATAGGAGGCAAACTCTCGAATGGAGAAGTCCACGACAACCGCGCTCCAGACTACGACGATTGGAGCTCGCCAAACGAGAGCGGTTTCCTTGGGCTGAACGGTGATTTGCTTGTATGGTATCCCACTCTCAACCGAAGCATCGAGCTCAGTTCGATGGGTATTCGAGTCGACAAGGAAGCGTTGGTTCGCCAGCTCGCCCTGCAGGGAAAGGAAGAGCGCAAGGAACTCTATTTCCACCAACGCTTGTTGAACGACACACTTCCCCTGACGATTGGTGGCGGCATCGGTCAGAGCCGACTCTGCATGGTGCTCCTCCACAAGGCCCACATCGGCGAAACGCAAGCTAGCATTTGGCCCGCAGAAATGCGGAGGGAATGCAAAGAAGCAGGGATGCAACTGATATAGCCTCACCCATAACCCCTCTCCAGAGAGAGGGGCATTTTAATTTATTTACTTAACTATATATTTTTATGTACAACAGACATCAGAAAAGGCCAGCCGTAATTACTTGGAAGCAGTTTGCCAACAAGGGTTACAGCGCCTTTGCCAGCCTTCATCGGCAAGTGCGGATAGGTGTCCTCAGCGTTGCCACTCTTGGTGTGGCTGCAGCGGCACAAGCACAAAGGCAGAGTTCTCCAGTTGTCTCTTATGAAGAGGAGAACATCGTCGAAGAGGAGGAATTGGCGGAGGTGACCGTGAGCGGCACTATGGCTCCGCTGACGCAATTGCAGTCAGCACGAATCGTCAGTGTACTTAGCCGTCAGGACATCGAACAGGCGGCGGTACAAAGTATCAACGACCTATTCAAATTAGTCACAGGCGTGGACGTCCGTCAGCGTGGTGGCTTTGGTATTCAGACGGACATCAGCATCGATGGCGGCACCTTTGATCAGGTCACGCTCCTGCTCAACGGAATCGACATCGGCAATCCCCAAACAGGACATCTTTCGGCAGACTTTCCCGTCAGCATCGGCGACATAGAACGCATCGAGGTTCTCGAGGGCGCGGCCAGTCGTGTTTATGGCGGGCAGAGCTTTGGTGGAGCCATCAACATCGTCACGAAGCATGAGTCCGGAAGGAACCTCGAACTTGCTGCCAGGGGTGGTTCTTTCGGCACAGGAGAAGGCGAGGCTCGCTTCTCTCTCGCGACAGGCAAGGTCTCGAACCGCATCAGCGGTGGTGGAGGCAGAAGCGATGGCGGCACCCTCAACAGTTCTTGGCGAAAGGGGCAGCTCTTCTATCAAGGCGATTACGAGGACAGCTCATTCAAGCTCGACTGGCAGTTCGGCTTCTCGAAGAAAAGCTACGGAGCCAACACCTTCTACAGCGCCAATTATCCCGACCAATATGAACGGAATCAACGACTTATGACGAGCGTCAGTGCTGAAACGAAAGGCCGTTTCCACTTCACGCCACAAGTCTTTTGGAACCGTTCCTACGACAATTTCGAGCTTGTTCGAGGCACCACTTTCGGCGAGAATTTCCATCGTTCGGACGTCTATGGCGTCAAGACAGGAGGGCATTTCGACTGGAAACTTGGCAAGACGGCAGTATCGGCTTTGCTTCGCCACGAAAACATCCTCAGCACGAATCTTGGCTGCAATCTCCGACCGGAAGGGAGTTTTTATACTTGGAGCGACAATCGGACGACAGTTTCCTTCAGCCTCGAACACAACATTTTGCTGAGGCGTTGGACCATTTCGGCAGGCTTGATGGCGAGCATGACGTCGGCCATCGATCATCGTTTCCGCTTCTACCCAGGCATTGATGTTGCTTATCGCCCCACTTCCCGATGGAAGTTGCTCTTCTCCTACAACAAAGGTTTCCGCTTGCCCACCTTCACGGAACTGTATTATAAGAGCCCGACTCACGAAGGCAATCGCGACTTGAAGGCCGAGCACAACCACTCTCTTTCGCTTGGAGCAGAGCATCGTTGGAGTGGGGCAGAAGCAAGCGTGAAAGGCTTCTATCATCGTGGGACACAGATGATTGACTGGGTGATGTATTCGGCTGACGACATCTTCCACACAGCTTCTTTCGACCTCGATAATGTGGGTGTTCAGGTTCAGGGAAAGATGGCTTTTCCAGAGCTTCTCGGACGCGATACTTGGATGCGTTCCCTCAGTATGGGCTATACCTACATCCATCAGACAAAGCACGATGCGGAAGGTGTCGTGAAGAGCAATGTGGCAATGGAGTACCTGCGCCACAAGTTTGTGGCTAGCCTTTCACATCGCATCTACAATCGTCTCTCGATGAGTTGGGATTTCCGTTGGCAAGAGCGCGTGGGCAGTTATGTAAGTAGTGGAAAACTAGTTGGTTATCATCCCTATGCCATGCTCGATGCCAAGATGCAATGGGATGCGCCTCGCTACCAGCTTTTCGTCCAAGCGACAAACATCACCAATCATCGCTATTACGACCTTGGCTCGGTCCCTCAACCAGGTATATGGGTGATGGCGGGAGCACGATTCAGGCTGAGTTTATAAATTTTGAATTTATAAATTTTGAATTTTGAATTTAAAATTGTACCTTTGCACGCGGAACAATGTATTTTACCATATGATACGACGCTACATCGCCACTTCTCTGTTGCTTTTCGTCAGCCTTTTGGCTATGCCCTACACGCTTGTCATCGATGCAGGTCATGGCGGAAAAGACCCGGGGGCAATGAGTAATGGCGCAAAGGAAAAGAATATCAATCTGGCTGTCGCTCTTGCTTTTGGAAAACTTGTCGAGCAGAATTGCAAGGATGTAAAAGTGGTCTATACGCGCAAGACTGATGTTTTCGTCGAGTTGAACGAACGTGCCAACATCGCCAATAAGGCAAAGGCCGACCTCTTCATCAGCATCCATACAAATGCTACGGCTGCAAAAGTCGGTCCCAGAGGCACTGAAACGTATACTCTTGGTATGCACAGAGCTGCCGACAACCTTGCCGTCGCTAAGCGCGAGAACTCCGTCATCACCCTCGAGAACGACTACGAGCAGAAGTACGAAGGCTTCGACCCCAATTCCAGCGAAAGCTATATCATC
>Ga0247609_10005147_pt1 | contig 12906 bp, 9 predicted proteins | sample 172DNAGHGlowgp2_FD_193487 | JGI IMG/M metagenome (GOLD analysis project Ga0247609, IMG submission 193487) | Sheep rumen microbial communities from Palmerston North, Manawatu-Wanganui, New Zealand - 1728 DNA GHGlow gp2 | ecosystem: Host-associated > Mammals > Digestive system > Stomach > Rumen ...
ATGACTATTTTATCGACGACATATCCCTTCCGGAACTAACCTCAGGCAAGTATGTGACCGAACCTCATGTGGGATATTGGTATAATGCCAATGAAATGCTTCTGGCGGCCACACAAAAGGATCCGGACCACTATGTCAATCATCCTCATTTGCTTGTCGGGAAAATGAACCGAGAGGGAGAAATCATCGAAAAAACCGAAATCAACAAGCCCGACACTTTGTTTTACGCCTATGGAGGAATGGCTTACTCCAACGACAGCACCGTCTATGTATCAACGAGATGCCATACGGTAAGCTGGCTTGACCCGTTCTATCCATGTTTATATCTTGTGAGCACAGGGCTGGAAGTCCTTGGAAAGGTTGAACTTTGGGAAGAACTGGATTACTTTCCTCAAGCTGTATTTCCTACTAGCGACGGCGGTTGTGTGTTTTTTATCATTGGCGACCAATTATGGATTGAACCTGTACAAAAAATCATCCGTTTCTCGCGTGAGGATTTCAACCCCATTCCTTGCAGTGTGAAGGAAGTTCCGCAAGAAGCAATAAAGGCATCGGCCTATCCCAATCCAGCCAAGGATGCGTTGAACATCGACATTTCGGGCTTGCCTGAAAACGAAAAGCACCGCATTCAGATTACCGATGCCTTGGGGCACATTTGCATGGACCGCATCATCCGTGGCGAGGGCAATGTGCTTACGGTGGGCGTTGCCAACCTCTCCGTTGGTGTGTACACTTATCAAATCTATGACAACAAGAAAACGCTTTCCTCGGGAAAGTTTGTGAAAAAGTAATTGAATAAAACAGAAAAAGCTATTATTATGAGAATTTCTATCAAAACAAAAGCAGCAACATTGTTCCTTGGTATCATACTGGCCTTGGGATTGAATCTACAAGCGCAAAGCAGTGAGGAACAAAATGGCATCCATGTTCATGAAGGATCTTCTTCGTCTGAATTAGTATCATCCAACATTGGAGACACATGCTTCGCAACAGGCTACAGTTCGTTTGCGGGAGGATATCGCTCTTATGCACAAGGATCGTGTTCGTTTGCTTTCGGAAACAGGAGCCAAGCCTTACAACCCAATGCCTATGTCATGGGCAATATGGCAAGCGCGAACGGGGCCAATAGCCTTTCATTGGGCTTTTACACGCAGGCCAACCAAAACGGTTCTATCGTCATTGGTTCGGGCAACAGCAGCAATGCGCCATTGACAAGCACTGTTCCCGGCATTATGCTGGGTGCTGGCAGTAGCGTTCCAACGCTATTTATTACAAGATCCAATGGCTCCTTAAACACGGGAAAGGTTGGTATTGGTAATATCACTTCGCCACAAGCCAAGTTGCACATCGTGGCCGATGAATATGAAGACGCAAGCCTTTTCTTGCAACCCACGGGCAAGAATGGCGAAGTCTCGGTCATTAATATGACAGACAACAATCATCAAATTTTGGTAAAGGAAGATGGCAGCATGCACATGGCTATCCGACTTGTTTTTCATGTTTCTTGACAGGCCAATGGCATATATGAGCACGCAAAGTCATCCTTTCTCCGAACAGGTGACGTATGACGATGGCTCTTTTGGTGTTAATAGAAAAACTGTCATAGGTGATTTTAATGGTGACAAGAAAGACCAAATTATAATAATAGAAAAACAATCCAGCGGCAACTATGCTCGTAATGCATGGTGTTTACGGGTAAAACAGACTTCCGGCAATTCGGGCGTTCATTATAGTTTTTCTTGTCACGATATCTTGGAGGATATCTCTGTAAGCTATTTTAGCTTAAACAATATATGTCGCCGATTGTGCTCGGGCGATTTCAACGGGGACGGAAAACAGGACATTTTGCTTTTGAGCGACAGCGGATGGCGTTTCTATTTCTCAAAAGGGAACGGCGTTTTCTCCGAGGCCATGATCAATACCAGTTTTTCCAATGACAATTATGCTATGACAAACGAGAGCGAAACATCGTCCCCTGCATTTGCGTTTGTCACAGACTTGGACAATGACGGATGCGATGACATCGGAGTCTTGAAGCTACAACTTATCCATGACAATACCTACAGAGGCATTTTCAGAAGAGATTTCCTGGTAAGGCCAAACAAGGAAGGTGTCCAAGTCCGCTGCATAAAAAACACATGTGGCCAAAATGGGGCAGACCGTTGCATTGATTCCATAGAGACCAACACTTCTTATTACGCTGAACACACTCCTTTTGTTCCGATATTGGGTAACCATAAAGGCATCGCACCCAATGAAATCATGACATGCCGACTGGGGCATCGGAATGGTACATGCAATCTTGGCGTGTTTCTGCGCAACACCGGTTGCCTGGAAAACCCTCCCGTGAGAGCCATCAGCAAGATAGTTACCAGCTTGGGGGCAACAACGGAGATTGAGTATAGACCCGTGTCGTACCAATTCTTACAAAACGAAGACTATGGCAGGGAGGATGAGTTTTTGGGAGAAAACAATAGAGACCTTACGCCCGTGCTTCCCTATTACGGCTACATGAACATAGTTGAAAAGGTAATGACTGAAATGAATGATACCGAGGCGACAGGACCTAGCTCGCCAAAGACATTTCGCAAAACGAGATACCATTTCTCGAGACCCTACTACCACACCCGTGGTCGTGGCTTCCTCGGATTCAATAGGATTTGGTCAAGGCAACAAGGACAGGAATATGAAAACGATATCTTTACTTGTCAATCCTATATAGTGGATGAGACATACAATGTGTTGATTCCTGATTCATTGAAAAAATACCGTTTTATTTCCCCAAACCACAACGAAAAGACATGCTTCCTTAGGACAGGATTCACATATTTGTTCCAAAACAACAACGGAATTGATGCACATTTGGGCCAAATCCCCGACGATGTGTTTTCCCCATACTTGCATGAAACCATAACGAAAAGAGATGACGGGTCTCCATTGCGTTTTGAGAAAGAGGTGTCGCAAAGGGACGGCTATGGCAATGTTGTGACGCACGAGCAGTGGTCCGGTAGCAGTGTGAGCAGTTTCCCATACTACGAGAAGTCCATAATTACTTATGATAATGAACCAGGTGCAAGCAGGTGGATTCTTGGTGTCCCTAACCATGAGACCTTAATCCAACACTTATCCGGGACTGATGCCGATGCGATAGTAAGGCACTCCACTTATCAAAACGACATGAATACTGGGAGACATACAGAAAAATGTACAGAACCAGGGAATGAGAAACAACTGACAGAAACTTATGCTTACGATGGTTTTGGCAACCTGATTTCGACTACTGCCATTGGAAGCGGAGAGACACGAACCGAAAGCGTTATTTATTCAACAGATGGACGTTTCCCGATTGCCAAAACAAATGCTTTGGGACATACCACAACCTATACGTTTGATGAAGCTACTGGGAGAACAGAAAGCATTACCGACCCCAATGGCCTAACCACCCGATACCATTATGACATTTTGGGCAACTTGATTCAGACAGAATATCCTTCAGGTGTATTGGAAGACCAATCCATGATGTGGGTGGGCAATTCTCAAAACCAGAATTATCACCCCGATACTCCAAATTTCGGTTGCCCTATTTATTTCACCTATTCAAAACGGTCGGGTGAAAGAGAATCATACGTGTTTTATGACCAACACAACCGCCAATTAAGGGAAGTGAGTTGTGACATGGCTGGCGAGAAAATATATGTGGACTATAAATACTACAACATCTCTGGCATACTGCGGCAAGTGTCTAAACCATATTTCCACGACATGAACGAAACTCCCATGTTCAGTACTTACCACTACGACTGGCTAGGCAGAAATACGAGAATCGATAGGGCTGACGGGGGCTTTATGAACAAAGACTATGTGGGAACGACGGAAATCACCATCGATTTTGACGGGCGAAAAACCACACTGCAATACAATAATGCTGGTTTGGTTGAACGTGCACTCAGTTACGACAGCCCTGACCATGCCGTAGCCTCCCAGTTTTCCTATTATGGAGACGGCAAGGTGAAAACGGCCAATTCGATTACTTACTGCTACGATGTCAACAGGAATCCGCTTTCGGTCTCCGACCCTTCACTTGAATTGCTTACCTATGACTATAATGCCTTCGGTGAATTGGTGGGAAGCACCACGCCTAATGATGAGACGAGTTATACCTACGATGCACTGGGGCGCATGACACAACGTAGTGGCAGCGACGGCAATTCGTATTGGACTTATGACTCTGGCTTCATAGGTGCTTTGGCAAGTACCACATATATACCAACCAATGGGCCAATAATAAAAGAAGGTTTTCTGTACGACCAGTATGGCCATCTGATACAGCAAACTCAGAGGGTGGGTGAAGAAGAAGAGTGGACTTTCAACTATACTTATAACAGCCTTGGAAAGCAAAGCTCCATCACCTATCCTTCGGGCAAGAAAGTAAAATACCACTACAATAGCAAAGGCTTTATGGATTATGTGAAAGATGCCACCACGGGTGATGTGCTTTGGCAAGCCAATGCTTCGGATCGGTGGGACAATATTTCAAGCTTTACGGAGGGTGATATTGATGTTGAATATGGTTACGATCCTGTTACTGGACTGGTTAATAGCATTGGAGCAACACGAAACAGTCAAACCGTACTCGACCAAACTTATCATTGGACGCCAACGGGCAATCTGGAATGGCGAACAGATGCAACACTTGACTTGAAGGAACGTTTCGGCTACGACTTCTCCAACCGACTAACATCTGCCATAACAAGAAATCTCGCCGAGACGCAAACTTATTCTGAGCAAGCCTTCGACTATGACTTTAGAGGTAACATCACCCAAAAGACAGGCGTTGGCAGCTATGCGTATGACGCGACCCCCAATCGTTATGCTGTGACAGGCTTGCAGCCAGAGGCAGGACAAGAAGCCTTGTTCCCGCACCAGGAAGTCACTTACACGAGTTTTGACAAATTGTCGACACTATCACAAGATGGCAAAACCTTAAGTGTTAACTATGGCATCGACCGCCAGCGCGTAATGCAGACCTTAAGCGATGGCACTACTACCCGCACGAAACGCTATTTTACGCCGCTCTATGAGACCGTTACCGAGAATGGCATTACGAAAAAGTTGCACTACTTGACCTCCAGTACGGGATTGTTTGCTATCTTTGCTTCGTACAACAACGGAGGAGGCACCATGCACTATACCCTGAAAGACCACCAAGGCAACCTGACGGCCACCGTCTGCGGCAGCACCGTGGAACGCCTGAGCTACGACGCGTGGGGGCGTCGTCGCAACCCCAACGGCTTTGGCTACAGCAACGTGACCCATACTTTCGATCGTGGCTATACCCTGCATGAGCATTATGATGACTTCGACTTAATCAACATGAACGGCAGGCTGTACGACCCCGTTTTGGGCCGTATGCTTTCGCCCGACATTGCCATCCAGGACGAGCACAATGCGCAGGCTTACAACCGATATTCCTATTGCTTCAACAATCCTTTGAGGTTTACGGATCCGAGTGGGTATGTGGTGACTATTCCGCCCGAGTTTGATGATTATTATTTGCCACAATACTTCGATGATTTTGAAGCATACAAAGCAGAACTGGCAAAATTGGGAGCACAGAAGGTAAATTATGAAACAAAAGAATTAGAAGGAGGTGGGGGAACCATTACAAATCTTTGGTGGAATATTGACGACAATGTTTATAGGATGATTATTGTTGATCATAAGTTAAAAGATTATGTTCAAACACACAAAAATGGTTGTAATGCCAGTTCTCTGTCTGCTCAGGAAGCAAGATTTAATTACGGAAATAGCGAATTAACAGAGAGTTTTTTCATGGATCAAGATGAAAAATCTTATAAGAATGGAACATCTATAACTCGTCTGAGACCCGTTTTATTAGAAAAAACAAATGTTTATAGAAAACTTTCGTATTTTGAATTTAATGAAGATAAAGGAACAAAACATTATGAACGATGGGCTTTCCGTGAAATGAAAGATGACAATGGTGTTCTATTCAGTTTCGATCCAGTGGGTCGTATAGGGCATACTGTGAATGCATCAATAGCCATAGAATTTAAGATAAATGGTATAGAGAAATCACATGAAATTAGAATTTGGAATTCCGGATTAGAAGAAGGTAGAGTAATAGGATACGAATCGTTTAATTCAAATAGATATGACCCTGAAAAACTAATACGGAGTATGGGTATATTATTCATCAAATAAAATGCGAATCTCTATGAAAAAAAGTGTCTTTTTCCTTGTTGCAATTATAGTAACTTCTGTCACTACATATGCCCAAAATATCATAGGCCACCTTGTGGACTCTACAGAGGTAGATAGTATTTATTCGCTGACATGGCGTTATCTAGAATCAATAGATAGCATTCGAGACCACGAAAAATATGATTTATATATAATTTATGGGAATGATATTATTGAGGGGGAAATTGATGCCAAAACTAGGGATGAAGAGTATTATCTTTCCGGGAACTTTCTGCATCAGTTAGATAGTCTGAAACATAATGGCCAAACTGAAAGGAGAAAATGGTTTTTTTATCCTTGTATAGTTATTCTACATGATACGGTAAACGATTTGATTTATGAAATCCGTGGAGATTATAGATTCCCATCGAGATTTTCAGGAACTAGTATGGAACGTAATCTTAATTTACGAGAGGTTTATAATTATCGCTATTATAAATATGTTTCTCATTTGCTAAAAAATCATATCGTTGATTGTGTCTTTATTTATCCCTCCCATTATAATGGACACGAAGTAGTGCCAATAGATTCTTTCTTATTTGCAACTAAAAATGATGATTTTTATGTAATAACCATAGATGAGAAACTTGCACCGGCTCTTTATTCAATTGAAAACATTTTGTATTACCACCCCGACATGCTGTTTGGAATAGAAAAGAAAAATGAATAGTTTTAGAAATGTCATCAGATTACAACATAGGCGAGCTTTGCTTATCATTGAATCAAGAGAAAGCACCATGCACTATACCCTGAAAGACCACCAAGGCAACCAGACGGCCACTATCCATGGCAACACCGTGGAGCGGCTGAGCTACGATGCTTGGGGTCGGCGGCGCAACCCCATTGGCTTTGGCTATGCCACGGTTGCTGAGCCTGTCGAAGCAACCTTCGACCGCGGCTATACCCTCCATGAGCACTATGACGAGTTCGACCTCATCAATATGAACGGCCGTTTGTACGACCCCGTATTGGGCCGCATGCTTTCGTCCGACATCGCCATCCAGGACTTGTACAACCAGCAGGCCTACAACCGGTATAGCTATTGCTTCAACAACCCGCTGAAGTTTACCGATCCGAGCGGGTATGTGGTGGAGGATTATTGGGATCCTTTTACTAAATATAGACCAGACTTAATTGAGGTCACAATTGATGAAAGAACAGGAAGGCTTGCAACAGGCATTGCATACGATACCAAAGAATCTCAAGGAATGGAACGTTTTTTGCCCTTTACCTATAAATTTGGGGAAGGAAATCCTAACGCCGATGATGTTTTGAATTCAAAAACTGGGGCTTGTCTTGAAGCAAGTTTGGGAGAAATATGTGCACGGCTTGGATTTCCATATTCTCTCGACGATGCAAATAAATGGCATGAGAAAAGCTTAGACTACCATGAATATCTTGTTGGGAAATATCAAGATAAAATCAAAAGTAAGGAAATTGATGAGAATCGTTTATATGGCAATAACCCAAAATATACTCAAGATTATATAGAATGGACCAACAATGGAAAGTATAATTCATATAAGGCAACTCGTTTTAATGAGGTCTGGCTTATTCCCGATGCGTACGAAGAAAGAAGCCAAGTTCTTATAGCGGTTGACCTCAAATATATGGAAGGACATGCTGGTGTAATAAATTCTTATAGTCATGACGTGGTTGAACGTTTTGCTATTGGAGACCCGAGTCCTGTTCGGCTGTTTTTGAAGCAAATTATTTCTTTACCTCCACACTATACCAAACCATATAAAGGAAACGCAACATTCTTTAAAATTAAAGGCCTTTAATTTAATTAGTCCATGAAAAAAGATCTATTGTTTGGTGTTCTTGTATTATTTCAAGTTTATGTTTTCGGACAATCTTTTAAGGAAGGAGTCTATGAAAACAGGAAATCATGCGTAACGGTCTGCATCCACAAGGACACTCTTTTATACTATCATAAATCAAATGTTGCAACTCTTTATTACGGATATGCTTCAATAGTGGACGATAAACTTTCATTGGGAAACAATTTGGCTTTAGGCATAAATACTCGTGTTGATACATGCAGAAACGATAGCCGTTTTGTTGAGATAGAGTTATATGAGTTGTATAAAGATATTATATTTGGGGAAAGACTTCCCAACATGGCTCCACATCATATTAAATCCAATTTGTTCACACTGCACTTCAATGACAAAATCAAAATTATTGATGACACTATTGTAAAACTATCTGTCCAAGAGTTTTATCCAAGTGTAGGAGAAGTAAAAATGACAATTTTCGGAGGTAGTTTTTCGGGTTATCAAGATGAAGTAACACTTCCGATCACGGTTGGTGTTAAATATACTTTAACACAGAAGTATTACCGATGTCAACCTCTATTAAATGATATAAAACCATTAATACGCGTGGAGAAGAAAAGGAATCAGTTGAAGTTGTACTTTTATGATCCTTCTAAATCGAGATGGGTTAAAATGGAATATAAAAGAAAGTGTATATCTTGTTATGAAGAGTTGAAGAAGTTGCTATTAGAAGAATGAAGTTTTTTCAGAAAACCCTCAGCTACGGCATCGACCGTCAGCGCGTGATGCAGACCTTCAGCGATGGCACCACTACCCGCACGAAACGCTATTTTACGCCGCTCTATGAGACCGTTACCGAGAATGGCATTACGAAAAAGTTGCACTACTTGACCTCCAGTACGGGATTGTTTGCTATCTTTGCTTCGTACAACACCGGAGGAGGCACCATGCACTATACCCTGAAAGACCACCAAGGCAACCTGACGGCCACAGTATGCGGCAACACCGTGGAGTGGTTGAGCTACGATGCTTGGGGTCGGCGGCGCAACACCACCAACTTCGGCTACGACAACATTACCTATACCTTCGACCGTGGCTACACCCTGCACGAGCATTACGACGAGTTCGACCTCATCAACATGAACGGACGGCTTTATGACCCCATCCTTGGCCGCATGCTTTCTCCCGACGTGGTAATCCAGGACGAACAAAACTCGCAGGCATATAATCGATACAGCTACTGCTTCAACAATCCGCTGAGGTTCGCTGATCCGAGCGGGTATGTGGTGGAGGATGATTGGTACGTGGATAAAAACGGAAGAATAGTTTGGGATGATAATGTGACCAGTGTGGCTAACACCCCAGATGGAGGAACATACATCGGCTCCAACGACAAAGACATCTTGAAGTATTATGGACTTCGCGAATATTATGACAATATTAGTATGAAAAGATGGTGCCTTTCTTTGAATGGTGTAATGATGGAGTACGACCATAACGGGAACCTCTTTCCAAACCAAAGACCTTGGCTCGTCCCAACTATTATGAGCAGTAGCATTGAAGGACGTTTGACAATTGAGGTTAATGTAAGATATGATACGGATGAGGCCTCAGGAACAAACAAACAGGTAAGAGTTTTTAAAGGAATCACTTTTAACTTTGTTCTCTCTCAATCTGCTCAATCGTTCAATTACCGCGGCAATGCAGGTGTGTTTTGGGACGGCAAACTTAAAGAAAATCGCCTTGAGCATGAAACAAATGCCTTTTTTGAGGTAGATGGTAAACAATTTACAAAAACACAAATCTTTATCTCGGCCGATAATATAAAAGCAAAAAAAAGTTTCATGAGAGCTCAAATCCGAGCAGGTGCAATTAATGGAATTTCGATGTTCGGCCCTCGCCCTATTAAGATGATATGGGATTTAGCTCCATCCACACCTGTTACAAATCAAAACCAATATACTTTTAAATACTATTTTTTATATGAAAAATAAGGTTTCCATATTTTTTACATTGATACCAATGCTGATGTTGTCATGCATTCGGATTGTTCTACCTGAAGATTCCTTAAATGGCAAGAATTTCTGTGATTCTTGCAGGACTAAAACGGGAGAACTCTTTTTCAAGTGGCAATGGGAAGATCGCAATGATAAGTATTTGGATTCAATAATATCTATAATCGATTATGCATTGCCAAAATGCGATGATGAGTATTCAAAATACAAAATGTCACTCCTCAAATTATCTTCGCTGTGCGCAAAGAATGAGTACGATAGAGCTTTCGATTTCTTTGATTCTATCAACTTTAAAGATTATGAATATTTGTACTACAAACAAGTGATATTCAATAGAATTCATGCGATGGAACGCCAGTCCGTTGAAGATATCCCCGGAAGAAACCTTTATCTTCAAAATTCTATTGACTTAATACACGACTATCTCTCAGAGAACAAGTTGGATGTCAATTCTGTTTGGCTATATCAGGAAGAGATGACCCATGACTCATTATGGATCGCAACACTTCAGTATTATCATTATTTTTCTATTCTTAAAGGCTATGAAGACGCTGTTAAAGAACTTGATTCATTGTATATCAACCGTTTAATGAATGAGTACTGTTATAAGAGGTTGGTTAACGAGAGCGAGAATGCTCAATTAAAATGGTTTTTAGGCATCTAACGCCATGCTTAACATACCCATCGTGAATAAGTATAACCACAAAAAACAAGACCTCCTTTCCGCCACGGGATTATTCGCTATCTTTGTGACATATAACTCAGGAGGAGGCACCATGCACTATACCCTGAAAGACCATCAAGGCAACCTGACGGCCACTATCCATGGCAACACCGTGGAGCGGCTGAGCTATGACCCTTGGGGCCGCCGGCGCAACCCCGTTGGCTTTGGCTATGCCACGGTTGCTGAGCCTGTCGAAGCAACCTTCGACCGCGGCTACACCCTGCATGAGCACTATGACGAGTTCGACCTGATTAACATGAATGGTCGGCTCTATGACCCCATTTTGGGCCGCATGCTTTCGCCCGACATCGCCATCCAGGACTTGTACAACCAGCAGGCCTACAACCGTTATTCCTATTGCCTCAACAACCCGTTGAGGTTCACGGATCCAAGTGGGTATTTTGTGGATTGGTACGAGAAGAATGGGAGAATTATCTGGGATGACAAAGTAACTTGCCCCGAGAATACACCGCAAGGAGGAACCTATATTGGGCCGGACATTTTAAATTATTTGAATGTTCCGTCCGCTTTTGAAATTGTCAAAGAAACAAAATTTGGAGTGAGTTTAAATGGCGTTTTAGGCGAGACGGACCATAATGGTGTTCTTTATCCAAATCAAAATATAGGCTTGGTGCCTACAGTTCCTGTTGATTATGTATCAGGAAGTCTTTGGGTTGATGTGAAAACGGTTGATTATAGCACAGACGAAACTTCTGGAACAAGTCATAATATAAAAGTGTTTAGTGAATTGGTATTCAACTTTGGTTTCACGCAATCGTGCAATACAATGGACTTTAAAGGTGGAGCATGTGTTTATTGTAAGGATGAAACCTACTATGAGCGACTTACGCCTATGGATCCAAGTATATCTCAAATACAAGCTACAGGAACAGATTTTAAAAAGGCTTCCATCGTAATTCCAGCTGATAGAATTAAGTCTCCAGACTATTTTATTGAGGCAAATATTAGAGCAGGTTCCCCTCAAAGTTCAATGTTTGTTAATCCTACAATAGTTGACATGAAATGGAATCTGAGAAAACGTGTTACTTTAAATTCATTTTGAACTATGAAAAACCTTTTTTACCTGTGTTTATTTGTTTGTTTTGTAAGCTTGTCTTCATGTCTAAGTAGTTTTGATAGTAATGTGAGTGGCAACGACTCTTTTTGCGATTCATGTAATGAACATTCAGCTATGATGTATGAGCAGTTTTATTATTCAAATGATTCCTCATACTTGGACACGTCTTTGCTCATTATAAACAAAGCTCTTCAAAAATGCCCGAAATCGGATATTCTTTTTCTTCTTTATATGCGAAAGCTGAGTCTTCTGTCACAGAAACGAGAATTTGATCAAATGCTGTTATGCCTGGATTCTATTGGTTTAAACGAGAAAATGCCGCAGTATCCATATCTTCAAACCGTTTACCGTAATAGGATTTTGGCAATGCAGTACCATGAAGATGGAGACGTGTTCTCGCAAGACAGTTGTTTAAAACGGGTTGTAATAGAGTTGAGCACCTATTTAGATGGTCACAAGAGTTTGATAGATTCCTTGCTTTGTAATGAAAACAAAGCTTCTATAGAAAACAGTTATATTGATTTTCCTATAAAACAGTATTTTTATTATCTAACAATGTTGAAAGGAAAACAAGAGACAGACTCTATTTTAAATTCTCTTAAACAAACTGAAGCATACAATATGGATTATTTGGAGATGCTTGAAAATGTTTTTGATGATGATTTCATGGTGTTTTCAGGAATATAAATATTAACCCAATTGTCTTCAAACACCATGCACTACACCCTGAAAGACCACCAAGGCAACCTGACGGCCACCATAAGCGGCAACACCGTTGAGCGGCTGTGGTATGATGACAACAATTCATTAAAAGGAGAATCAAAAAATGAAAAACATCACAAAAACTATCATCCTTGCAGTAGCAGCGGCGGCTTTGGCCGCCCTGCTGCTGGCGGGATGCCAAGAAGTAAGCCGAAAGAGTGATCCTTCTCAAAAGGAAAATGTTGAACAAACCGAAATCAAAGCAGACAGTTTAAAAGAGGACTCTATGAAAGCCTTCTACGAGCGGATGCGGCGGTGGGATGCACTGCATGGAGGGATGAG
>Ga0247609_10005149_pt1 | contig 12903 bp, 8 predicted proteins | sample 172DNAGHGlowgp2_FD_193487 | JGI IMG/M metagenome (GOLD analysis project Ga0247609, IMG submission 193487) | Sheep rumen microbial communities from Palmerston North, Manawatu-Wanganui, New Zealand - 1728 DNA GHGlow gp2 | ecosystem: Host-associated > Mammals > Digestive system > Stomach > Rumen ...
CGGCATCGACATCGATGCTTTCGCTCCTCGTCTGTCGTTCTTCTGGGCTATCGGTATGAACCACTTCATGGAAATCGCCAAGATGCGCGCTGGTCGTCTGCTCTGGGCTAAAATCGTGAAGAGCTTCGGCGCCAAGAACCCGAAATCCATGGCACTGCGTACACACTCGCAGACCTCGGGATGGTCGCTCACCGAGCAGGACCCATTCAACAACGTGGGCCGTACTTGTATCGAGGCTATGGCTGCTGTGCTGGGTCACACCCAGTCGCTCCACACCAACGCACTCGACGAAGCCATCGCACTTCCGACAGACTTCTCCGCTCGTATCGCTCGTAACACTCAGATCTACATCCAGAACGAGACCAAGGTCTGCAAGGAAATCGACCCATGGGCTGGCTCTTACTATGTGGAGACACTCACCAACGAACTCATCCACAAGGCATGGGAACACATCCAGGAAATCGAGAAACTCGGCGGTATGGCCAAGGCCATCGAGACAGGTCTGCCTAAGATGAGAATCGAGGAGGCTGCCGCTCGCACACAGGCTCGCATCGACTCGGGTGTACAGACCATCGTGGGTGTAAACAAATACCGTCTGGCACACGAGGATCCTATCGACATCCTCGAGGTGGACAACACAGCTGTGCGCAAGCAGCAGGAGGAATCGCTCGCCGAAGTAAGAGGCAAGCGCGACGAGGCTGCATGCAAAGCCGCACTGGAGAGGATCACCAAATGTGTTCAGGAATTTAAGGACGGAAAGAAGTCGGAGGACAACCTTCTCGACCTCGCCGTGAAGGCAGCAGGCCTGCGTTGCACACTCGGAGAAATCTCCGACGCATGCGAGGCCGTGGTAGGACGTTACAAAGCAATCATCAGAACGATTTCAGGCGTGTATTCATCAGAAAGCAAGAACGACAAGGAGTTTGAACTGGCTTGTCAACTCACAGAGCAGTTCGCTCAAAAGAATGGTCGCCGTCCACGTATCATGGTGGCCAAGATGGGTCAGGACGGACACGACCGCGGTGCCAAGGTGGTGGCAACAGGCTACGCCGACTGCGGTTTCGATGTTGATATGGGACCATTGTTCCAGACACCGGCAGAGGCTGCCCGTGAGGCCGTGGAGAACGATGTCAACGTGGTGGGTGCTTCATCACTCGCAGCTGGTCACAAGACCCTTATTCCTCAACTCATCGAGGAACTGAAGAAACTGGGTCGCGAGGACATCCTCGTCGTGGCTGGTGGTGTGATTCCCGCCCAAGACTACGACTTCCTCTACAAGTCGGGCGTAGTGGCCATCTTCGGTCCTGGTACTCCTGTGGCCAAAGCGGCTGTAGAAATCCTGAAAATCCTACTCGAGGACTAATCAAATGACAGGCTGGTGGCGTATGCCGCCAGCCTTTAACTATTAAAAGAACAACAACTTATGGAATGGATTGTTAAGTTATTCACAGATGGTTCCACGGTAGCACATGTCGTGCTGCTCTACTCCATCGTCATTTCTTTGGGTGTATGGCTCGGCAAGATGAAAATCGGCGGAGTATCGTTAGGTGTCACTTTCGTGCTCTTCGTGGGAATCATCGTCGGACACCTGCTCAAGAACAACGGAATTCAACCTGTAGAGGAGAACTGGTCTGTCATCGGTTTCATGCAGGACTTCGGACTCATCCTCTTCGTCTATTCCATAGGTATCCAGGTCGGTCCATCCTTCTTCTCCTCTTTCAAACAAGGAGGTGTGACCCTCAACTTGTTGGCTTGCGGCATCATCTTGCTCAACATCACGGTGATGCTCATCCTCTATTACGCTTTCATGGACACAAGCAACCCAGACAACCTGCCGATGATGGTGGGTGTGCTTTGCGGTGCTGTGACCAACACGCCTGGCCTTGGTGCCGCCAACGCGGCCTTGGAACAGGTGACTAATGGAGGAGCCATGCCTGTCATCGCCAACGGTTACGCCTGCGCCTATCCCCTCGGTGTGCTGGGCATCATCGGTTCCATCATCCTAATCAAGGCCATCTTCAAGATCAATTTCAAGAAGGAAGAAGAGAAATACAATGAGCAGTCGGGCAACTCAGCAGCCATGAAACCCCATCTCATGCATGTGGAGATTGTCAACGCTTCGCTCAACGACAAGACCATCCTCCAGACACGCGACTATCTGGCACGCGACTTCGTCTGCTCACGCCTACTGCACGACGGACATGTCACCGTGCCCAACCGCGAGACCAAACTATACGTGGGCGACCAGTTGTTCATCGTCTGCGCTGAGGAAGACGCTGAAGCCATCGTCGCTTTCATGGGCAAAACCATTCAAGTGGATTGGAGCAAGCAGGATTTCCCGATGATTTCGAAGAAAATCCTCGTCACCGCTGACAAAGTCGATGGCAAGACGCTCGGCAGTCTGCATCCCAGCAGTCTCTATGGTGTGAACGTCACACGCCTCTACCGTTCGGGCATCGAACTCTTCGCACAGCCAGGCGTACGTCTGCAGGTTGGCGACCGTCTGACCGTGGTAGGTCCATCCGATGCCGTGGAGCGTTTCGCCGGCAAGTTGGGCAACCAGGCCAACCGTCTCGACAAGCCCAACCTCATCACCATCTTCGTGGGTATCATGCTTGGTATCCTCGTGGGCAGCCTGCCCTTCCACATCAGCGGAATGTCTATGCCCGTGAAATTAGGTCTTGCTGGCGGTCCACTCATCGTGGCCATTCTGATTGGACGCTTTGGTTCAAAGTTCCATCTCATTTCTTACACCACCAACTCAGCTTCATTGATGATTCGAGACATCGGTTTGGTATTGTTCTTAGCCAGTGTGGGCATCAAGGCTGGTGGCAACTTCGTAGAGACTGTCATGAACGGTGGTCTCTGGTATGTGCTGTATGGTTTCCTCATCACCGTCATTCCGCTGATTATTATCGGCTGTGTAGCCCGGATGAAGTACAAGGAGAACTATTTCCTCATCATGGGTCTGATGTCGGGTGCGACCACTGACCCACCAGCACTCGCCTACTCCACCGCCACAGCAAACAACGACATTCCATCCATCGGTTACTCCACCGTCTATCCTTTGTCGATGTTCCTGCGCATCATCACCGCTCAGGTGCTCATCCTCATGCTCTGCGGATAGAAGCATAAAGCCAGTAAAAAAACTCTGAAAACGCATGTCGGCAGTTGGGGCCACCCACCTGCCGACTTTTTTTGTTATCGCCTGCTTCATGTTTTCAGAAAAAGAGACTTCTATGCCATCGGTTTGCAAGAAAAATTGTAACTTGCACTATGAAAACAAAAACGAGGCTAAAAACACGCATTATTCCTAAGAACCGATTGGCTGCAACTTACCTATGAAAAGCCCAATACAATACATCCGTCAGTTCCTTTCCGTCAGGCTGAGCCTCTGGATTGTGCTGTTTGCCACCATCATCTTCTTGGGGGCTTTGGGTTATGTGTTCAGTATGGCGAGAAAAACCGCCCATCAGGAAACCATCAAGCACGTCACGCAAATTCTCGACAACAACGTACTTCGGCTGACTACCATCATTAACAAGGCAGAAACAGCGGCCAAGATGACACAATGGCTCGTCATGCGGCACGACGAAGTCTCTGACTCCATGTTCGTATATAGCGCCAGCACACTCAAAAGCACATTTCCGCCACCAAACCCTTCACCAACTCCTACATTGTCTTGACAGGAAAGGATGGGACCTTCTATGTGCATCCAGATACAGCGAAAATACTCAAACAGAATATCTGCACACCGTCCCAAGAACACCCTGACACAGCTATGGCATCCCTGAAGTATGCACTACAAGAGGGAAAGCAAGGGATGAAACAAATGGAGATAGAAGGGGAGGACTGCTATGTCTTCTACCAAACCATCAGCAAAACGGAATGGGGAATGGCCATCGTTTGCAACAAGGAGGACATCTTCAGCGAACTCGACAGACTACGACACGCCGTGGAACTCATCTTTGTCATCGGACTATTACTGATACTCATCATCTTCAGTCAAATCGTTGCCAAGGAACTAAGGCCTTTGGAACTACTAGCCACCGAAGCCGAAACCATCGCATCGGGACAATTCAACAACACACTACCACCCACCAACAGAAAAGACGAAATAGGCAAACTGACCACATCCTTCGCCAACATGCAGCATTCGCTGGTAGGATACATGGAGGAGCTGAAAAACACCACGACAAAGAAAGAACGTATCGAGAGTGAACTCCGCATCGCACACGACATACAAATGTCGATGGTGCCAGACAAGTTTCCACAACGAAACGAACTCGACATCTACGCCACTATGACCCCTGCAAAGGAAGTGGGAGGTGACCTCTTCGACTTTGTCATCGACAACGACCAACTTTTCTTCATCATTGGTGACGTAGCAGGAAAGGGAGTCCCCGGCTCTCTCTACATGGCCATGACATGCGCGCTGTTCCGAAACCTCGCCGGTAACTACCAAAGTGCGGGAAACATCGTGAGGGAAATCAACCACACCATCACCGCATACAACACATCCTTCGTTTTCGTCACCATGTTCATGGGTGTACTCGACATGAAAACGCACCATCTCACGTACTGCAACGCTGCCCACAACCCACCTGTACTCATACAACCCGACGGGAAATGTCTGTTCCTAAAAACTGAAGTCAACCTGCCCATCGGCATCGAAGACCACTACCCTTTCGCGGAACAGGATATCGACTTTCCTGAAGGCTCAGCACTGCTCCTTTACACCGACGGACTGACTGAAGCCACATTCGTCCCAGACAACGGAAAACCAAAAATGTTCGGAGAGCAGAGAGTCGTACACGATGTGGAGAAGAACAGCAAAGCCTCTGCTAAAGAAGTCGTGGATTACCTCACACAGCATGTCAACATCTTCGCCAACGGAACAGAACAAAACGACGACCTGACACTGATGTGCATCCGTCATGCTGAAGTTGACTACAACAGCACAACCACAAAACGCAGACTCATCATCAAAAACGAGCTGTCGGAGGTAAGCAGAATGCACACTTTCATCATGACGGTTTGCCGCGAGTATGGCATACAGAACGGCATTGACAAGACATTGAACCTCGCGCTCGAAGAATGGGTGGTCAATGTCATTAACTACGCCTACCCCAAAGGAATGCGCGGACATGTGGAAATGACATCCGACTTCAAGGACGGGTTGCTTACGCTCGTCGTCAAGGACCATGGAGTGGCTTTCGACCCCACCCAACATTCAGAAGTCGACATCGACGCTTCTTTGGAGGAACGAATCGTCGGAGGACTCGGCATACACCTCGTACGCTCTATCATGGACAATATGACATACGAGCGAACGGTCGATGGCTATAATGTGGTCACCATGACAAAAAGAATCGATAACAAATAATTCATGATAATTGATAAAAGCAAGATGATATGATGGAGAGTATTTATTTCTTAGGTTTTAACCTCAACGCATGGATCACCATCCTCACGGTGCTGACCCTGTTTTCTGTATTACTGTTCACCAAAATCCGTTCCGACATGGTATTTCTCTGTGCCATCGCCGTACTCTTCCTGACGGGCGTGCTTGATGCCAAGGAGGCTTTCTCTGGTTTCAGCTCCACCTCGGTTGTGGTCATCGCCGTCCTCTTCGTGGTAGTGGCAGGACTGACGCACACCGGAGTGCTGCAGTGGATAGTGAAACACCTGTTAGGACAACCCAACTCGTATTCAAAGGCCGTGGTAAGACTGATGCTACCTGTGGCGGCACTCAGTTCCTTCCTCAGCAACACCACTGTGGTGGCACTCTTCGTGGGAATCGTGAAGATGTGGTCGAAAAAACTCAACATCTCGCCGTCAAAACTACTCATACCCCTCAGTTACGCCGCAGGCATGGGAGGTGTCTGCACACTCATCGGCACCCCACCCAACCTCATCATATCAGGTATGTACGCAGAACACACCGGCAATGCCATGAATGTATTCGCTACCACAATCCCCGGCCTTTTCTGCCTATGCATAGGCGTGCTGTCCATCATCGCTATGCGACGGCTGTTACCAGAGCGCAAGGCTCCCGAAGCAGTCTTTGAATCAACAGGCGACTATACCGTGGAGTTCCTCGTGCCATCCGACAACACACATATCGGACAGACCATCAGCGAAGCAGGATTGTCAGATGTTCGAGGAGGCAGCCTCATCGAAATCGTACATTACGACGACATCATCTCTCCCGTACCTGACGACGAGATAATCATGGGAGGTGACCGACTGGTGTTCGCAGGACAGGTCGATGAGATTCTTGACCTACGTCAAAGCCACGGACTGGTGAATGCCGACCATCATGTGTTCAAAATGAGCGAAGTGGACAAGAACCGACAACTAAGAACCGCATACGTCAACTTCGGCAGCAACCTCATCAACACCACCATCGGAGACAGCACTTTCGAGAAAGACAACAACATGACACTTGTGGCAGTGTCAAGAAAAGGCGAGCGCATCAGCCAGTCGCCACGCAGCGTGACACTGCAGGCTGGAGATACACTACTGCTCGAATGTCCGCCCAAAACCAATATCAAAACCAACACACTGTCATCCCAACTGCAGTTCTTCGACTCCACTGAGGTGGCCAACATCGGCAAGAAAACCTACATATCCACATCCATCATGATTGCCATGGTGGTGCTTTCTGCATTAAATGTCCTCCCGTTGCTCCAATGTGCCTTCCTTGCCGCAGCAGCCATGCTCTTCTTCAGATGCTGCAATGTGGACCAAGCAATGAAAGCCATCAACTGGGATATCCTGATGGTTTTCGCTGGTTCGGTGGTGCTTGGACTCGCCATAGGAAAAACGGGAATAGCGGAACGGTTGGCTCACGGAGTCCTCAACACCTGCGGAACCAACCCCATCATCGTCATGGCCGCTATCTGCCTCGCTGGAAACATCACAACCGAGTTCATCTCCAACACAGCAGCGGGCGCCATGTTCTTCCCCATCATGTATGAGGCTACAGAGAAACTCGGCTACGAGCCCTACCCCTTCATGATTGCCATGATGGTCAGTGTCAGCAGTTGCTTCGCCACACCAATAGGCTCGCCTACCCACATGCTCGTCTATGGGCCTGGAGGATACCGCTTCAGCGACTTCATCCGCATCGGCTTGCCCATGAACCTCATCATCCTGATGGCGAACATACTTATTGTAAACCTAATTTATCCTTTAACACCTTTACAGTAAAATGAATTTTGAAATCAAAGAAGAAAATGGTGTCTATACAGGCAAACCTTCTGGATGGATAGACACGAATGCCGCACCCGATTTCCTTGAGGCACTCAGGGAATTGGAGGAAAAAGTGGGAAAAGCCGTCCAACTCGACTGCACCGAATTGGAATACATCTGCAGCCTTGGACTGCGTGGTTTACTCAAACTAAAGAAAGAGAGCGCAGCCAAAGGGGGAACACTGGAACTTCTCAATGTGCAGCCAGATGTCATGAACATCCTGCGAATGACGGGATTCGACAAACTGCTCACCATCCAATAAACTCTACCATCCTATGGTAGAACCACTTTCTTATTGCCGAGGATATAGATGTTCTTATGCTTCACGTTTCCCGTAACAGGACGACCACTGAGATCAATGATTGTAGCGGCCTGATGATGAACCGATGAGGAAGGGACTATCTTCTTGATGTTGTCTGAAGAACCAGCAAGGTCTTCCAGTTGCACCAAGGTGATACCTGCAAGATAACACCAGTTATTGCCGTTGTTGGCATCAGCACGCATACCGACAGTTAACGTCTCACCACTTCTGAGGTCAATAACGAGAGAATAGAGTCCGTAGGTGGCACTACTTACTTCGATACTGGTATCTGTTCCGCTGTCAGTCGTCGCAAAGAAAGAAGTTCCTGGCTGTTGGTTGCGGTCGTTGTCGCTGCCACTCCATCGATTGGCAGAACAGAAAGCCGCCACGCCATAGCGGCCTTCTGACAAACCTTTGATTTCCTGACGGAAAAAATCAATGTACTTTGGTGGTGAAGCAGACCAGTATGCAAGTCCTATGCCATTATAGATGGGAGAAGACAGTTTGGCCTCAGTATATCCCGCACTGGCATTCCCTTCTTGTTTAGTCCAGTTACTGCCTCCAAAGGCTGGCACCGAGAGCGTTCTATCGATGTAAGAGTGCTCAAAATCATATGGTCCTGAATAGTCCACCTTCAGATTGTCGAAAGCAAACCAATCCGCATTGGTGTCATTGTCAAACTGAGCCATAAGGCAGACCGCCTTCGGCTGAGCAAGAGTGAACTGTATTGTGGCGTGTTGCACTTGGTTAGCATCGATGTGTTCCAATTTTATGCTTTTGTCAGCAACCGAGACCGTCACCCCCGATAAGGTGCCGTTGGTCTGATAGTGGTTACTGCCACTGTGAAATGTGCCATTATAATCGAAAGAAATGGTATATTGCCCTGCTGGCAAGACCTTTGAACTCTGTGAGAATGACTGACCAGCCAAAGTGGAAGCCGTACCCCACCCTACATAGCACTCGAGGAAACCATTCAATTCAGTGTCGTGCCAGACAGAACTATTATACTTGATGTATTGTGAGGAACTGACGTTCCATCCATCCAAACTCTCGTCACCGAAATCGGGATTCTGGAAAATGCGGGATGTAAATGACTCTTCCTTCTCGACAATCTCTGCCGAAAGGCTAACTTTGCCCACTGTGCCATTGGAACGCAAAATAGCCAGCGCACGGCCACGGAAAACTGTCAGTCTGGGAGATCGGAAACTCTTCATATCATCAGGCGCACCTGTTCCACAAGCGATGAGGTCGCCTGCGCCATTGTTCTGAATGCTGATTTGACTGGCACAGTCACTTGTCACGACATTGCCTTCTGCGTCAACAAGTTCCAATGTGACGTATGCCAACTCATTGAGTTCGCCCGACAAATCGGTGTCTTCATAGACACAACGAACACCAACAGGTTGCCCTGTGGTCTTGAGAACAAACTCCTCACCCGTCAGTTCCTGACCATTGATATCGAGATTAACCACACGCAAGGTGCCGGGTTGATAAGGAATGCTATAGCCTGCCCAAAAGGTTGCACCTGGCGACTTGTCGCCCATTGGTTTGTCGTTCAGGTAGAGACGCACTTTCGGTGCCCGGCTGTAAACATTGACTGTCACATTCTGTCCTTCACGTCCAGGCCATGTCCAATGCTGTTCTTCCAGTTGCCACCCCCAAGCGTTGTTGTATGATGAGGTAGGTTGCACTGCCATCGTCACTGGTGCCTGCCTCCAGACGACATCCCTATAATACGACTGCGGCTTCTTTTGCCCGATAAGGTCAAGGTCTCCACAGTAACCATTGAACCAAGGCCAATCTTGGAACATCGATGGGTTGCGGTCAGAATATGCCGCACCAATACCCGCCTCACCCAGATAATCCATAGCCGTCCAGACAAAATCTCCTATGACGTAGGGCAATCGTTCCACAAGATTCCAATTCTCAGAAGCCTGCTTGGGAAAGCTTTCCAATCCACACATCACACGGTCAGGATGGGTCTGGTGGTCACGCTCATACCTGTCGTAAATATAGTTGTAACCTCCCACATCGAGGCTCAAAAAAGCACGATTGTCTTGTATCTCCCAGTTATTTCCCGCACTATTCCACGCGTCTCCGACATCCCATGAGCAAATGGCGGCTGTAATGGGGCGTGTGGTGTCGTATTTCAGAACATCGGCTCGCAAACGCGCTGCAACCTGAATACCGGCATCCTCCACACGACCAGGAATTTCATTGCCAATGGACCACATGATAACGGATGGATGGTTGCGGTCACGACGCAGCATCACGGCGATGTCGTCATCGCTGTGCTCACGGAAATAACGATGATAGTCTTCACCATTCTTGGAAATCAACCACTGGTCGAAACACTCGTCGATAACCATCAGCCCCAACTCGTCGCAGACATCAAGGAAATTTTCAGATGGCAAATTGTGGCTGCATCGAACCGCATTGTAACCCTGGGCTTTAATCAGTTGCAGTTTGCGGCGTTCAGCTTTGTTGAAAGCGGCGGCACCAAGCAATCCATTGTCGTGGTGGACACAGCCACCTCGCAACAAAGTAGGTACTCCATTCAACAGGAATCCCTCTGTGGCAAAGAACGACAAAGTACGGAAGCCAAAACGTTTGGTGAAAGAGTCAACCGAACGCCCCTCGGAATCCTTGACACTGACTACCATACTATAGAGATAAGGATGTTCAGGACTCCACATGTGCGCATCTGGGACAGAAAGGCTGAGGCTGACTTCTTTTGTCTGACCAGCTGAAACATTGTCGAAAGCTTCCGACTTCCGAGCTACTTCTTTCCCGTCGGCATTCAAGACACTCACTTCCACTGTGCCGTCCTGACTGGTGCCCCCTTCATTATGTACAATGGTGGAGACCAAGGCTGTGGTCGATGGCTGATTGTTGTCCATCCTCACGAAAGTATCCCATTCATCAGCATACATGCGGGATGTGCGGAGCAACCAAACATGGCGATAGATGCCACTTCCCGCATACCAACGGGTGTTGTTACCCTCATTCACGACCCTCACCACCACACTGTTTTCACCCTCGTGCAATTGTTTCGTCACATCAGTTCTGAAACTGCTGTAGCCATAGACATTCTCATGACACAGCACACCGTTGACATAAACCCATGACTGATTATAGGCTCCTTCGAAATAGAGTTCCACCCGACCAGAAAGGTCGTCTGCCGTAATATGGATCACACGCTGATACCATCCTTCACCACCCACGGTGAAGCCAGTCTGAGTACGACCCACACTATTGGAGGAGAAAGGGCCGACAACACGGCCTCCAGCCTGTGCCGCAGCTTCGTTTTCCACGCTCCAATCGTGAGGCAGTGAAAGAGAGCGCCACGTTGATGCCTGAGCAGGGGTATTCAGGACAGCACGCCCATTGCCATAGAAAAAATGCCAGTCAGCATCAATGCACTGCTTTCGCTGTGCCATCATCATCTGTGTGGAGAGAATCCCCAACACCATCATCAAGAACTTCATAAAGACTATTTGTTTTATTATCACTATTAGCTATAAACTAAAAAACATATTAACTGCCATTCTTGCTGGCAGTTAACATGTATAGAAGAAAGAATCGGAAAGGGTGTCCTGACTTCGTCACTCATTTTTAACTAAAAACATAACGTCTTGATAATAAATTATTTGTAATTTTGCGCCACCCGTTTTTGGGTGGCGCAAAAGGTTTTTTAACATAATTGGTTATGTTTATCCGTTTCAAAAGAAATCGCTCAGGTACGACAAGTGTTGTTGTCGTGGAGAAATCACGTGGCAGATATAAGGAAATTCAGACTGTCGGCATCGCCAAGGATGAGTCCGACTTGTCTGTTCTTCGCCAGAAAGGCCTCGAGTGGATCCACCGTCGCGAATTGGAGTTGCAGCCCGAGCTTGACCTGTTCGGCGAGGAGCGCCTTGCCATGGAGCATGAGCGTGAGATGACCGAACGCGTGTTGTCCAACATCGACAACATCCTTCTCAACGGCACGGAGCTGATACTGGACCGTGTGTTCGACCGTATCGGTTTCAACCGCATAGAGGACGTCGTGTTCCGCAAGCTGGTACAGAGCCGCCTGTCGTTCCCTGCGAGCAAGGCGGCGACGGTGGAGTACTTGAAGAACTATTATGACGAGGATGTGGACCTCTCGAAGATATACCGCTATCTGGACAAGCTGAACGACAAGCATAAGGGCTTGGTCCAGGACATCAGCGTAAGGCACACGATGAAAGTGCTTGGCGGGCACATCGGCGTGATGTTCTACGACGTGACGACGCTTTATTTTGAGACCGACCGTCAGGACGACCTGCGCAAGACTGGGTTCTCGAAGGAGGGTCGGCACAGCAACCCGCAGATTATCCTCGGGCTGCTGGTCAGCCTGGATGGTTACCCTCTGGCATACTGCATACACGAGGGGAACAAGTACGAAGGGCACACGATGTTGCCCGTAATCCGCGAGTTTGTCGCCAGATACGACCTTGACGACTTCATCGTCGTGGCCGATTCCGGACTTATGAACTCGGACAACATCAATGAGCTTGAGGCGGAGAGCTGCAAATATATAATAGGAAGCCGTATCAAGAACGAGTCGGAGGCCGTAAAGCGGCAGATACTCTCTTTTGACAAGGAGAACGGCATGATGCACGAGATAGACAAGGGGCTCGGCCGCCGCCTGCTCGTCGGATATTCGGAGAATAGGGCGAAGAAAGACGCGCACAACCGAGAGAAGGGCATCCGCAGGCTGGAGAAGGCATACAGGGCGGGACACCTGAGCAAGGAGAACATCAACCGCCGGGGCTACAACAAGTTCCTTGACATGGACGGCAACACTAAGGTCAGCATCAACTACGACAGGATACGGGAGGATGAGCAGTGGGACGGACTGAAGGGCTACCTGACCAACACCGTCATGCCCACTGATGAGGTCGTGACGGCCTACCATAACCTCTGGAACGTGGAAAGGGCCTTCAGGATTGCCAAGTCAAAGATAGAGATACGGCCCATGTTCCACTTCACGCGCCGAAGGATAGAGGCACATGTCTGCATCTGCTTTGTGGCATTGAAAGTGTACAAGGAGTTGGAGCGGCTGCTCAAGCTAAATCACATCAGCATGAGCGTTGACAAGGTACTAAACATGGCAAAGACGGTGACCACCATCAGCATCTACATGCCTGAGAACAAGACACACTACGTCAAGACCATGCCCATGAAACGACATAAACCCATCGAAAAATTATTCGATGAAGAGTTTTGGGTGGCGCAATGACGAAGTCAGGTCATACTGCTGATAATAGTGGTGCTTGTTGTACTGGGATAAACCAGGAGCATAATACTCATTGCCCACA
>Ga0247609_10005151_pt1 | contig 12900 bp, 17 predicted proteins | sample 172DNAGHGlowgp2_FD_193487 | JGI IMG/M metagenome (GOLD analysis project Ga0247609, IMG submission 193487) | Sheep rumen microbial communities from Palmerston North, Manawatu-Wanganui, New Zealand - 1728 DNA GHGlow gp2 | ecosystem: Host-associated > Mammals > Digestive system > Stomach > Rumen ...
AGAAAACTGAAGATAATCCTAATGGAACTCCAGCAGGCTCTGAAGTAACTAATGGAAATTCATTTCTAAAAAATTTAGCTGATAGTGCATTAAATGTAGTAAAAGCAAAATCTGCTCAAGAAGGAACAAAACTTCCTGAATTTAATACATTCTTTGATTTAAAAAATTATTTAAACGAAACTGGAAGAGGCTCTGATGAGGATTATGATTTAGAAGCTGCATATAACGATCCAGAAGTTTACGGATATTGGAGAGAAGAAGAAGAGAGAAATCCAGGTAAAGGACATTGGTTAGATAAATATAAAAAGGATTCTCATATAACATATAGTATAGAGTCTATATTAGGAGATAATCCTAAATAGAACGGAGGTCGTTGGGTAAATGCTGATGGAAAAGATATATTTATAGTAAGCCCGTATTTAGAAAATAAACATAGTCTTTGGGATTACTTAGACTATTTTACAAACAATGAACCTGACGTATCATTTAGATATAAAGGAGTAACTTATTCTACAGGGAGGAAGAAGAAATGGTTAGAATAAAATTAGGAGAAAAAGAATATAATGTTCGAGAAGCTAAATCTACAGATGAAATGTAGAAAGGACTTCAGGGAGTTAAAGAACTTCCACAAGACGAAGGCATGATATTTTATTTTGATTAGCCTCAGCTTGTAGAAATGTGGATGAGAGATACTCTTATACCTTTGGATATAGTTTATATAAATGAAGACCAGGATGTTATAGCTGTAGAACATGCTCAACCTGAAGATGATACATTGTTAAGTCATGAGAATACAATGTATGTTGTTGAAGTCAATGTAAATTCTGGAGTAAAAGTGGGAGACTCTTTAGAATTTGTTGATGATAAGGACGAAAAAATTGTTATGAAAGTACTTGCTCCTGATGGTTCATCTCAAATGGATTTACAAGGAGGAGAAAGAATTGTTTCAAGAAGAGAAACTAAAATACTTATTCGTAAAGCTAAAAAAGCTTATGACTCACAAAGTGATAAAGATTTTAAAGCACTTGGTAAATATATGTTTAAAGTTCTTAAAGGTCAAGATGGAAGAGACCCAGAATATGTAAATGCTCCAGATTAAGTATAAAAATTTAAAAAGTGTTAATTTATTTTGATTTACATTAATATATATTTATCTTTACAAAGATAACTTAAAGTTTAATATTAAACATTAAAAAAGTATGAAAATTAAAGTATTTCAAATGGGTGGACCAATGGGTCCAGAAGGTGCACCCGCAGAAGCACCTGCAGAAGGAGCAGCAGCTCCAGTAGAAGGTGGAGCACCTGAAGAGGGTGGAGCACCAGCAGAAGGCGGAGATCCTATAATGCAAATTGCACAAGTTGCAATGCAAGCATTAGAAACCGAAGATTGTGAAGCAGCTATGGCTGTATGTGAAGCATTTATTCAGTTAGTGCAGCAAAGCCAAGGCGGTGCACCAGAAGAAGCAGCTCCAGAAGGTGAGCCTGTTTACCGTAACGGTGGGGTCTTATCTAGAAGAATTTATTAATCACATGATTAAAGGGAGCATACATTATGTTTTGTATGTTCCCTTTTTCAGTTTAAAATAAAATATATATGGCAGTATTTATAAGAAAATTTCAAGCTGGAGGAAATCCTCAGTTACCAACTTAGGATTCTCCTCAAGTTAATGATGTAAATTCTGAAGTCCAATCCCCTAAATTTATTATTGGAAATTATCAAATTAACACAAGTGATTTTTATAATGACTTACAGAATAATTTTCAAAAATTTTGCAATATGTATGGGGGGACTTGGACTGAAAAAGAAAGACAAGAGATACTTAGAGATCATGATTTATTTTTAAAAGGCCTTCAATCTGGAAATATTCTAGGAATTGATGAAAATGGAACTTTTGCTATAGCAAATCCAGAACAAACAGGAATAGATTTCTCACCAAGAGGATCTTGGGGACGATATTCATATTTTGTAAACTAGGTTGCTAATGCAGAGAAGATACAAAAATCTTCTAATGTTTCTAAAGAAAGAAAGTTCACTAATACTTCGATATTAGAAGACATTCATAATCAATTTTTCGGAGGAACAGATAATCCAGACTATAAATCATTCTATGATTTAGATGAAGTTGTAGAAAATTCAGACGGAAAGAAGGTAAGAGGAGTAAAAAATAGAGTAAATGCTCTATTAGATTTACTTAATGAAAATTATATGCAAAGATTTACTGATGCCGACGAATCATTAGGAGGATTACAAGGAGCTACTGAAAGAGTAGATAGACTTAGAAAAGCATTATCCGATGGAACTCTTAATAATGAAGATTATTCAGCCGCTGCTGCGCTTGGTCTAAATTTAAGAGGATTATTATCTACTGATGGTGACTTAGCTTTTAACGATAGCGGTGGTTTTGCTTCTACAGAATCAGAAGAATAGGAACAAACTAACACTGGTTCTGCAATGGACTAGCTGAGAGAAATGGCGTTTGGTAAACAAGAATCTGCAGAAGAAATTTTATCTAGAATAAACTCATGGGATAGATCTGTAGATAACTCATATAATATAGGAGTAGACCGTACATTTAAAGCTGATGATTATTTAAAGAGAAGAATGACTACTAGAAGAGAATCTGCAGAATATCTAGGTTCTTATTATAGAGATTAGTTCTTCCCTAAATTCTTTAATAATTTAAAAACATATACTCCTGAATTTTTAGCACAAAATCCTAACAGCACAGTAGAAACTTGGGAAGGAAACCAAAAAGTATCTGATTATGTTAGAATTAATCTTACTATAGCTATAAGAAATAAGTTATATGGAGATGGTACACTTCTTTCAAAGAAAATTAGTGATGAATTAAATCAAATTGTAGGAACTAACTTTTGGACAGTTCCAGGTTCATTTGATGAAAGTTCAGGAACTGTTTTATTATTTAACCCAGATACTGGAGAATATAGAAGAGTATCTATAACTAATGAAAATTTAATGTTTAATTCACCTGCTGATAATAGTTCACATAGTTTATTAAGAGACTATTTATTCGGAAAGGGTATAAGACAAGCTAAACATGGCGCTAAATTACAATTAGGTGGAAATATCAATGGATTAGTACAAGAATCATTAAATAATGATCAAAAGAATTTGACATTTGCAGCTAGATTTGCAGCACCTGTATAGAATAATACACAAAGTCAACCTGCATCACAAGCTGTAGTTGTTGATATGTCTGAAACAGAAGAAACTAAACCTACCCATGCTTCAGATGTGATTACTGGAAAAGATGCTAAGGCTTGGGAAACAGAAGATTATGCAAGACTTGTTTCTTTAGGTTCTGATTTAGTATCATTGACAGGAGGTATAACCGGATTAGTAGCAGGATTGGCTTCTACAGCATCTGATGTTGTAGGTGATATCGCTGACGAATCTTTAACCGGATTAGATGTTGCTAAAAATGCAGGTATAAACTTAGGTTGGACAGTAGCTGGACTAGTACCTGGAGCAAAACTAGGAAAAATAGGAAAAGCATTATTAAAATGGGGTCCTAGAGGTGTTGCTTTATTAGATAGCTACGGTTTAATTAAAGACGAAAAAACATATTAGGCTTTAAAAAGAATGTTTACTACAGGAGAAATTACTTCTCAAGATTTAAACATTCTTACACAAATAGGAAGAGCAATTACTGGTGGTACAGCAATGGCTAAAGCTGCAAAAAGAGGACATATTTACGAAAAAGGTAGAGGTGAATATGAAGGTTAGGAAATTTCTGTAAAAAACGAAAGAGGTGAATATAAAACAGTCTTAACTGATGCAGAAGTAGCTAGAATTAATAAAGTTGGTAAAAAGCATGGACAAACAAAAGCTAATGAAGAATTACAAAAGATATTATTAGAAAAACATGTAAATGAAGCCGACGCTAAAAAGACTGTACTAAGTAAAGATATATTTGGAGAGGGAGAAGGTAGATTTGCTTCTATTAGAAGATCTAAAAAAGAATTAAAAGGAAAGAGTAAATTTACTGGACAAACAGATGCTCATAGAGATTATATACATGAGAAGTATGGAAAATGGATGGGTATCGAAAACGAAGGACAAGGAGTCGATTTACCTAGTTTAGGTGCTAAATCAATATTTAAGACTGGTAGAGATTGGATAACCGGTGATGCACAATACGATAGGTATATGGAGCAACATTCTAATGCTGCTAGAAATAATGATACTAGAAATAATGATACTCCTAGAAGCACTTCTGATACTCCGAGAGACACTTCTGACACTTCTAGAAATACTTCTTCTGATAATGTTACTGAACATACCAATGAAGTAGTAACTGATACTCCTACTGATACATCAGAACATACTGAAGCTCCAAAAGAAACTTCTGAAACTAAACCATCTGCTGAAGAAGCTATACATACAGAGATTGAAAATGAAAAACGTGAGGGACAAAGAGAGGGAGAAAAAAGAGCTAAAACCGAAAGTGCTGAAGGTAGTAGAAGACAAACTAATAATAATACAAAAAATATAAGATATTATCAGCATATTGCAGAAAGTCTTCCTTCTAAATATTCTAAAGAAAAAGCTCAAATATTAGAAGAACTTAATAGTTATAGACGTCCTACAAATAGTGAAAGAGGAAAAGCTGGAAAGAAAGGAAGAAATAGAAATAAAGGTGGATATAGAAAGTTCAATCCAAATCGTATTGAACGAATATTAAAACCAATACGTGAAGCAGGAGATGCATAGTTAACTTTATTTAGACGAGGTTCTAAATTAGCACTACTCAGAAAAATGGGTGGAATACTAAAAGCATAGGACGGAACAAAAGCAAATTGGTTTGAAGAGTATAAAAAGAGATATCCTTTACAACAATTAGGAAATTTACAACTCAAAGAACATAATCAAAACGCTGATAATAGTGTTCTAAATAATCATAATCAGGATTTTACATTAGAAAATGCTTATAAAATGAATGATTATTATATTGGAGATCATTCTAATTTAGTAGGATAGGATATTCAATCTTATATTGATGATTCTGAAACTCAAGACTTTAATACTTTATAGGATTTAGTAAATCAATATAATACTGATGCTGCAACTATAAGAGGAACTTGGGATTATAATTCTGATAGAGTTATACATGACCATAAAGCAAACACTCAACGTGGAATGACAGCTCACAATCGATTATTTAGAAGAATGTTCAAGAATAGAAGTCAAAGTAATAATAATAATGCTTTATATAATATCGGTTATCAAAATAATATTGAAGATATTATGGGAACTTCTACTTGGTTACGTCGTATGGATTAGTATAAATCTGAATTTGATCCAACTAAACAATATATTGGTGGATTAGACGAAGAAGGTTATGCACGTATTCATAAAGTTAAATTGAGAAATGGAACTATAGGATATGTTTACAAAAAAGCTAATGGTGATATCGGAATCCTTGATAATGTTACAGCAGAAGCAATGTTAAATGCAAAACCTGATGCAGGAACTGGAGATAATACAGGAACTGACCCAGGAACTGAAGGTAACGATTTCGATTGGGACGCTATGATTAGAGCAGGACAATCTGGAGAGGGAACTAGAAAAGGAATTGATTTATATAAATATTTACCAGCAACTCTTGCTTTTGGCAGAATGATGGGAGATATTGATGCTACAAATAGAAGAACTAGAGAGTTCTTAAGTAGATTACAAGTTCCTCTACAGCAACCTTGGCGATTTGATAGACAAGTTTATGGTGATTATGGTACTATGAAAGCAGAAGAAAATCAAGCTGCTCAAATTAGAAGCCAAATGAACAGACCTTTTACATCTAATGCCGCTTTAGCTTCATTAAGACAATTAGAAGGTGAAAGACTTGCTGCTGAACAAGCGATGAAGGGTAAACTTGCTGATAATCAAATGGTTCATAAGACATACGAACAATCTGCTGCTGAGCAAAAAGAAAATATTAAACGTGCTACTGATGTAGCTAATGTTAATAGAGGACTTTTAGCAGATGCAGCAAGAACTAGAGCTTCAATTATTGCAGCTGCTGATACAGCAAATCATAACAGTTTAGATGCTTGGCTTATGAATTATGTAGAAAAACCAATTCAAGAGGAAGCTAATAAACGTAAGGCTTATCAAGACTATTACGACTATATTTCTATGGGACCGATGGAATATGATTCTTCTACAGATCCTAAAGTAGATGCTCTTAAACAAGAATTAGCATCTATTCCAGCTGATGATCCTAATAGAGAATAGAAACGTGCTGATGTAATGAGACGTTTAACTGAACATGTTAAAATTGCTAGTCAAGACTACAAGATAGCACAATTAGCTAGGTTTAGACAATTATATCCATATATCAGACAAAGAGTTCCTCTTAATTATGATATAACATATGAAACAACTGGAACAAGAGTTCCTTGGACAGCTACACCTTCTTATACACCTGGTTATAAAAAAGGTGGAGAATTAGGAAATTATCCATCTGCTGTAATTAGAGCTAAAAGCAGAGATAATGATAGATTAATAAAATAGATTCTTGAAGTGATAAGAAATCATAAAGATTTAGCAAAAGGTGTAAAAATGACCGATTATTCAAAATATCTAGTTAAAGATTAGAAATGAAAATAAAAAAATTACAATCAGGAGGTATGCCTCCTTTGTTTTCTACTTTTACACCAGTAACAGTAACTAACCCTTATGCAGGAGTTGATCCAATGTTTTTATGGCTTCAAAATATGGGAGCTTCAATGAACGGAACAGCTTCTGCTACTAAGGGTAGTAGTTCTTCCGGGTCTTCGGGAATGCCTACCCTTAAAGATACAATGGCTTTACTGAAAGACATGAAAGGGTTAGATTCTGATGTTAGCACTGCAATATCTGCTTTACAAGAATCTGCTATGGAAGCCGCTGTACTAGGAGATACAAGTGGAATAGTAAGTAGTTATTATAGAAATATAAATCTTGCTAATAAAGTAAATCAAAGTAAAGAGGCTTATGATGAAGCTTATAAAATAGCAAAAGAAAACGGAGGTATTTCTGAAGCTGCTGTTACATCTGATGGAAAAGTTATAGTAAAAGATTCAAATAATAAGATACAAGCAATAACTCCTGCTGAATATCTTAAAAATAGAGGTAGATATAAACTACAAACTAATGGTAATCTGTTATATTCCAGAGCTCATGATAAAAATATGGCATTTAATAATGCTGTATTCGATGTTGTTCAAAATGGAACTAGTATAGATAAAATAACAGATCTTATAAATAACGTTGCTTCTAAGTTAGGAACTACTTCTTCTTCAATAGAAGGATATACTGCTAAAGAAGCACAAAAAATTCAAACTGGTATTGCTATACTTAAAAAGGCTGCTGAAGAAAATATCGAAAGTATGCCTAAAGATGGTATATATAAAACAGGAATTAAAGAACAGTCTCAACAAGCTCAAGTTAAATTAGCTATTGATGTTTTATATGCTGGACTTGAAGAAAATCAGAAAGCTTTATTAAAATTAAAGTCTGATGGAACAGACAACGGAGCAAAATCTATGGTTGCAGCAATACTTATGAGTAGAACAAGTTCTAATAAAGAACTAACATTAGATTATCCAGAATCTATGAATAAAGATTCAAAGAGTTCATCTAGTAGTGGAGATTCGACTATTGAAAAACAGGTTAAAACTAATCCTGCTGTACAATTCTTCTTAGGATATGGTAATAAAGGTACTCTTCTTATCCAAAATAAGAGTAAACAAGCAATTGCATTTACTGCTAATAATATGCCGTTAATGGATAAAAGTAATAATCCTATACCTATTGGTACATTATATGATGTTGGACAAGGTCAATTTGGAGGAATGCTCGATGTTGCAAATGCTACTATGGGTGATGCTAAATTATCTAGGTCTGGAGTAAATAATGTTATAGTAGAAGGAGGGCAAATATATAGTGCTGAACTTCCTATTGATATTAACTCTAAAATAGTCAAACCTGATACTAAGTTCTTACAACAAATTGAAGAAGCAAATCGTGAATTACAAGGAATGGGAATTAATCCTAGTGGAGGAAATACTCTGACTCCAGAACAAATACAAACTGTTAATAAGATTTATGAAAAACATAAATTACCAGTTAAATATAATAGTCTTGGAGAATTGACCGCTAGATATGTTAGATTTGCTATGGTAAATGGTACGGCTACTGAAAATGCATTTGAAGGTAAACCTGAATTTGGAAACGGTGTTATGAAAGTAGAAGATGAAAATGAAAGAAAGAACTTCGAAACTAATATGCATAGATTAGGAGATGATAAATTTAAGTTAGGTAGTAGCTATTTTGGAACTGTAAAAGAACCTTTATATAAAGGTGTTATATTTATTCCTGTTTATAATAATATTTGGAATGCATTAGCTACAAGCAATAGTGCAATTTCACCAGAGGTATCTCAACAAATAGAAACACTACAACAGCAAACAGATCTTAGAATGAATTATAAAAGCCCAGGTGCTTGGGTTAATCAATAATATATATGGAATCAAAACAAAATGATTTAATGCTTAACATACTGGAAAATCCGAGTTTTTCTATCTCGGATTTCCAGAATGTTGGTTTAACAGCAGAAAATACGTCCCTAGAATCGGAGAAAACATATGCATCATCTCCAATAATCTAGAATAATCCATTGTTTTAGAATTCTAATGGAGATTTTGATAGTACAAAATTTCATAAGGTGTATCAAGGTGCTCAACAAGCATATAATTATTTAGCTACAACTTAGCCAGAACCTTTTAAGGCTACTTTTAGTAAATATAATATCTTCGCGCCTATGGATTAGAGAGACTGGGGCCAACAATTTTAGATAAAAGATAATGTAGCCAATCCTGATTAGATTACAAAAGGTCTTATCAGAATAGGTGAAGATGGTCCTAGAGATAGGTCTAGAGAAGAAATTGCTCAAACTCAGTTAGTTCATGATATAGCTAACGATAAATGGTTATCTTCTCCAAACGATGACTTTTTTGGACAACTTTTTGGTGATACTAGAATCCTTGCTCAATACGATAAAGATGTCGATATAAACGGTAAGGAAAGGGGACAAGCTGGCTTCGATGAAAATAACATAGAACATTTTGCTGGTGATTATAAATTAAATGAAAACGGAACTTATTATTACGAAACAGCAAATGGTCGAAATATATATAACAAACAAGTGTTACATATGTCCGATATTATTACAACTGATGGAGTTGGATTGAACGCTATTGACTTCTTAGATAGTGATGGTATTGATAAAAGTCCAATCGGTTCTCTTGTAAAAAATACTGCACTTATCGGATCTATGTTCTTACCTTATGTTGGACCTGTTGTTACAGGAGCAACTATATTATAGCAAGCTCTTACATTAGGAGCAACGTTAGGTAAAATAGCAATGCGTTCTCCTGAAAATCCTAAAATGAATTACTTAATAGGTTTATCAGAATCTACTAATTTTATGAATACACGTTCTGAGTATTCGAAAGAACATAACTGGTCTATTGAAAACTTATTAGGAATGGTTGGAGATGTTGTTGGTCAATTAAAGCAACAGAGAGAAATGTTTAAATATTTACCAGCAATTGTAAAAGGAAATTGGGGAACATCTGAAGCTAATCAACTTAAATTAAAATAGAAATATCTAGACGAATTAAACGCTGCTTCTAAAAGAAAATTATCATCAGTAAATGGTAATCCTTTAGAATATGCTAGCAAATTACAGAAAATGGAAATGCAAAATTCATTGGAAGCAGCTGATATGTTAGAAAAATATATGTCTAGCTATTATAATGTTGGAGGTACACTATCAAAAGCATATATGACAATGCTTACTGTAAATGATATTTATGGAGAAGCTATAGAAGCTGGAGCATCTAGTGATGATGCATCTATAATAACAGCAGGATATGCTGCTACTGAATATATGCTATTAAGTACTGATATTGGACAATGGATTTTACCTGAATTAAGAGCTGCTAGACAAAGAGCAAGAGGTGTTACAAAGGCATTAACAAAAGAAACTCTTGAAAACTTTTCTAAATTAAAGGCAGCAGCTACTACACCTGAAGCTAAACGTAATTTTATAGATAAATTACTTGATTTTGGTAAAAAACGTGCTCAATTCGACTATGCTATAGGAAAGAAAGGTACTGAAACATTAAAAGCTGGATTTGGATTAAGTAAATCTGGAGCAGGAACTGTATTTGCAGGAGCACTTGCTGAAGCTACTGAAGAAACATCTGAAGAATTACTAGCAGATTTCCAAAGAGGTATATTTAATGTTATTCAGCAACTTAGAGGAACTGACGTAAGAATGAAACCATTTGATAATTGGGAAGATAGATACGCAATGTCATTCTTAGGTGGATTCTTAGGTGGAGGTATATCAGCAGGAACTTTAGACTATAAATAGGCTAAAAATTATGCTAATATGACCTATAATTAGGCTGTTCAAGAGCTAATATCTATGACTAGAAATGATTAGCTTAAAGATATTTACAAAATATTAGACAAAGAAACAATTGGTAATAGATTCTTATCTGCAAAAAAGGTTATAACTGATGATACAGGTAATGTAATTGGTTGGGAACAAGGTGACTCTAAAGATAATCAGGATTTAGAAATTAAAAATAGAGTTAGAACTCAATTAAGGTTAATACGTGATACATTAGATGCAGCTGGAGGATATGTTACAGATGATGAATTATTATCTAACAATCTTAATTTATTAAAAGATTTAAGATATGGTGCTTTAAGAAATACAACGTCTGCTGGAAAATTTATACAGGAATTTAATAGATTAGACGCTCTTTATGTTCAAAAAGTATTAGAATTAAATCAATTAAATAGTCCTCAAGTAAAAGCTGAAGAGGGAGAAGGTGACCAAGCTGGAGAAGAAAGTGCTGTTCTAGAACAAAGAAGAAAACAAATAAATGATGATTTAGAGGAAATAAAAGAACAATTAGAAAATATGCGTTCTGGAAAGTTAGCACCTCTATTTATGGCACATGCTTTAATAGAATCTACACCTTTTATCTCTAAAGCATTAATGAGTTCAACTTATCGTTTCTTTGTTGAAGCAAAAGAAAAAAGAAAATGGGAAGATTTAAGTGAATCTGATAAAGTTAAGTATATAGATGAATGGAATACTTACCAAAAAACAGATATGAAGGATGATGTAGATTTAGCTACACATGGTTATTTAACTGTAACTAATCTATTTGGAGGAAAATTGTTAGAATTAGAAAATGCAATGAAAGCTATTGTTGCTGATGCTAATTTACAAGAATATTTAAACTCAATGGATTCATTCTTCCAAGTAATTTCACAAAATGCAAATCTTCTAAGAAATAATTATCAAGACGAAACTCTTACTCCAGATACTTGGACTGAAGATGTTCAAGAAAATGCAAATAATGAAAATATTGATCCAAATGTATTCGTAAAACAAGTAGTATTATTACAAAATGCGTTTGAAGAAGAATTAAATGCTGTATAGAAAGCAAGACAAGACGCAGAAGAACTACATGATAGTGGTGCAATTGACGATGATACTTATAGGGATACATTAGACCATTATAGTTATAAACCAGTTATCGAAAACTACTTAAAATCTGTTTCAGATTATATTAATAATACTGTTTATAACCCATTAATGGAAAAAGTTCAAGGCTTTATAAAAGCTGGATATGTAAATGGAGCAGTAAAAGAAAAATTATTAAATTCTTTAGATAAAATTACCCAATTATATGGACAATTATATGCACAACTAGATGATGAATTAACAATGGTAGCTTCAGAATATGCTATTGATGAGTTCCCAATGTTATCAATGGGTGCATCTTTATCAGATGTATTAGGTGTAGGAAACCCATTTGAAGAAAAGTTTAGAGAACTTACATATAGTGCTGAAGACGGTTCAGTTAAATCTATAAAAGACTAGTTAAAGGATCTGAAATATACTCCTATAATGGATATTCTCGATAATTTTGTTCTTAATGTTACAGCTAATGCTGGAGGACAAATGAAAATATCCGATTTATTAAAAGGATTATCATCATTATATAATCAAAATATAACTGATGTTGGACAATTTAATATAGAAAATAAAGATTTATTAACTTCTTTAAGAGAAGGTTTACAACTAATTGAACTATTAGAAGCTGTTGTAGAAGGAGCTAGAAATGATACTATAAGATTAGATAGTTAGATAAGTGCAGCTATGGCTGGACAAGATAGAACTAATCTATGGGGTATAAATACTACTCTTAATCAAGTACATAAAAAAGCTCCAAAACTAGAAAATGATACTTGGGTAGAGCTTCCAGAAATTAGTGGAGAATTAGCCGATATGATGTTGCAAGATATAAGATTGATTAAGAATCAATTAGGGTTCTATGCAGACTTATATGCAATAAATAGCGGACAAAAACTACATAGAGAAACTAGAGTTTCTACAAATATTAATTATCTTTTATACGAAAAATTAAAGAAATTTGTAATAGATGTTGTACCAGACGATTGGGATAAATCAACATTAGAAGATGCTTTAAGTAAAACAACTACGTTAGAAGAATTAATAAGTGGTGATAAACCATTAAGTATATCTAATGAGATTTATACTGAAATAGAGAAAGAACGTATTATGCTTGAAACAGCAGTATACAAATTCTTTAATGAAGATAATAATGATAAAGTTAAGGATGTTAAAAAATTATCTGAGTTATTTGCCGCAGATAAATTTAAATTATTTACATCAAAATCAAATTTATTAACAGAAAAATCTTCATAGATTGATGACCACGCATTTATAGCATGGTTAGCTATGAAAGCTGCTTTAAATTCAAATACTTATCATAGAAATTTTA
>Ga0247609_10005152_pt1 | contig 12893 bp, 8 predicted proteins | sample 172DNAGHGlowgp2_FD_193487 | JGI IMG/M metagenome (GOLD analysis project Ga0247609, IMG submission 193487) | Sheep rumen microbial communities from Palmerston North, Manawatu-Wanganui, New Zealand - 1728 DNA GHGlow gp2 | ecosystem: Host-associated > Mammals > Digestive system > Stomach > Rumen ...
ATAAGAGACATATGAAGGGTGAATCAGTCGATAACTGATGTAGGCATCGATGGAGTCGGGCGACACATAGATATTAAATGGCTTGAAACGAGTCCACTGACCTGCCTGAAGGGCATAAGTTTCTACCTGTACTGCCTTGCCCTTGGCGGCTGCAGTGAGTCGCTTCCAGTCATCGATATCGGGCTGTGCCTTGTCACCTCTGCAGACGATCTCCTCATCGCCGAAGGCATAGCGCACGGCCATCTCCTCACACTGACCATCCATCTCGAAACTCAGCGGTGCAATATTGACGGGAACAGTGACATCCACGTAGTCAGGGTATATCTTCGGCAACGCGTCTGACTGGGTGAAGTCTGACGGCAACTGCTGCGAGCATGCACTGAACAATAAACTAAAACTCATCAATAATAACCCTGACAGAGGGTGTATGAATATCTTGCTCATCATCTCCTGATTCTTAACTATGAACTATTTAGAGTATTTCATATAGAAGTATTCGTAGAAGTAGGTATGACCAAAGAACGGCCAGAGAGCCGTACGTCCATTCTCCGCACTCTGGTTATCGTACTTCGCAGCCTCCTTCATAAAGGCAGCATAGGTCTGCTTGACACTCTTGTCAAATGGATACTTGTCGATATCGGGTATGTTCTCCATCTTCCCAAAGAGATAAAATCCCTCCTGGAAGATACGCGGCATGGGATCATGAGGATGCAGACGCACATAATGGCTAAAACGCGACATGAACTGTTTAGAGTCTTTCATCCAGAGTGCTCCAAGTACGGCCTGCTCCTGGAAATAGGGGTCGTCGGAGTTCTGACGCGCAAGTTCCGACATCAGATATTTCTCCACACTCCCACCGTCGGAGCCCAGCGCGTTATTGTAATGCAGCATGTGAGTGATGGGACCCGTCTCACGTGCCTCGGCGATCTGCTTGGGGTGGTCGATCAGTTGCTGCATGGCGTCTGCCCATTTCCCGTGATACATCGTATGACGAAGCAGATTCAGACATTTCTTTGCCGCCTGCGTCTCACCATTCAGCAGAGAACAGCGGGCCATGTACTCCAGCAGTTCCACGCGCCAGCCGTATTCCACGCCGTCCTCCAGACAGATACGGTGGCAGTCGTTGAGCAGACCGTACTGATAGTATATCATACGGCTGAAGATATGATAGAGCATACTGACCCTCAGAGGTGTATTGGCCCTGACGGTTCCACGAGGGTAATTGTACATCTCATCAAGTTGCCGGCCTAGTCTCGAGAGAGCAATGTTACGCATCAGCACGATAGGGCGGGTAGGCTCTTCTTCCACCTGCTGGCTCTCGAGAATCACGCCTTCCCAGTCCGTATTTTCAATACCGTGCTGCATGGCCAACTCATGATGGAAGTTGGCGTCCTTATACCAAAAGTGCCACACACCACCTATCAGGGCCACTATCAGTATACCCTGCAGACTCCATCTGTAAAGAGACTTCAAGGGCTTGGAGGTCAGCGTCTTCTGATAGAAGACAACCATCAGCAGGAAGAAAGCCCCTAATATATAATAAGGTATATAATATACGGGATAAGACTCTAAGACCACGAAAGCAGGTAGTGCCGTTGTCCAAAGGTCACAGAAGTTTGTCTGATAATAAATAAAACGATAACAGAACAAAGGTACAGCAAGGATGCACAGCAGGGTGGCAAAAAACACGATAGCATTGTGAGTTCGGTTATCGGAAAGACGCCACATCCATAGCCCCATCAGCAATACGGCTACCAAGCCATAGGCACCCATGAGCGGATAGCCCACTACCGTAGCCACAACGATGGCAACAATACGAATCCACATTTTCTGGGACACGATTCGGAAGAGCCAAAGCATCGCAACGGCAATGGTAGTGCCAATGGTGGGTACGAAGAAATAACCCCGAAGTTTCATGAAATAGTGCCAATAGCCAAGGCTCATATCTGCCACCAACAGGATAACTACAGGAACCAACGCCAAGACAGCCCAGTTGTCAGGAATGCGAAAAGTCCGTTTGGTAAGCCACATCAGCAGAAACCACCATCCACACAGAATCATCACACCCAGCCAAGGATGGAAGAAAAACTGAGTGAAATAGCAACTAACATAGGACAGCAACCCTCCAGGCACCAGCATCTGCTCACGAAAGAACAGCGAGGTGTCAAGAAACAAGTTGTACTGCTGGACTTTCCAGAGCAAGTCAGACTCGTATGCGATCAGCGCAAAGGCGACAAGCAACAAGGCTCCGATCCATGGTAGAAATGGTATAACTCTTTTCATTGAATGATTTATAATTTGCTGCAAAGTTATATATTTTCCCCGTAAATACTGCACGAAAGGATAAAAACTTGATATTGGAGCACCATTTGGGCTCGTCGCAGTGGCAGCATCTGGTATATCGCTACCTTCAACGATCGCCCCTGACCACGGGGTGGTTTCGTCTATGTCATCAAATAAAGAGGTGCCGCAGATCTGCGGCACCTCTTTATTATCGGCTGAGTTTTTGCACGTATTTCACGGTCTCGCCATCGCCTTTCAGCACATCAGCAAACCTCTGAGCACTGATGGTGACAGGGCCGCGCATAAACTCTGGAATATTATAGCATTTCATCATCTGACGATGATAGTCCGCATCGGCACAAGGCAGTTCAAACGGCTTTGTGCCTTTTCCTTGCTCGTCCACGTGAGCGATGAACGGACGGGTGTAGTTGCCGTCATTCCTACGGCTGCTGAACACCACCCAACGGCCATTCGAAGACCAAGAGTGATAACTCTCCGTATCAGGTGAGTTAAGTTCGAAAGCCGGATGAGCCCTCTTGGCCATCAAATCGATCAGCCAGAGGTCTGCGTCATGGTGCCAGATATGGAACACACCGTGTTTTGCCAATGTAAACATCAGGAAGCGGCCGTCAGGTGAGATGCGGGGCAGGGTGGCACTCATGCCCAAAGAGTCGGCATCAAACACCAGTTCTCGCGGACCGAACTGCATCGTGCCTGGATCGAAACTCTTGCGGTAGAGATTGTATTTGATACTATAAGTATTTTTAACAACCTCAAATCTCTGGCTTTGCACAGAGTCAGGATACTCGAAATGAGCACTACAGAAGTAGAGCATCTTACCGTCGGGTGCCCAGAAAGGATAACACTCAAATTCGTTGGGGTCGTTTTCGATGTTCGTCACCTCGTTCTTTACCGCGTCGTAGGCAATGAGGTCGCTCTCTGTATCATAGACCTCGATCTTGGTGGGACTGGTAAGGTGGAATATCTGTTCCGTCTTATTTGTGGAATAGACAATCAACGGCAGTGTAGGATGCCATGCAGGATAGACACCGGCAGAGAGGATTGAATCGTTGCGCATGTTGATCTTCCGGATCATCCCGTCATAGGCGATGACAGTACCACCCATATTATGACGGGCGTGGAACTGCATACGGTCAGGATTATACTGTTGGTAGTTGTGGCAGTTAATACACTGCCCTTTGCCACCTTCAGTACAAAGCATATTGTCATAGATCACGCTCTCGTCGTAGTTCTCCAGACTGCGCTGGTTGATCGTCAGTTCTTCATATAAGGTGTACGACGGATGAATCAGTCGGTAGCTGATATAGGGATCAATGGAGTCGGGTGAAACAAAGATGTTGAAGGGTTTGAAACGCGTCCACTGACCGTCGTTGCACGCGTAGGTCTCCACCTGTATGGCCTTCCCCTTGGCTGCGGCAGTGAGCTGCTTCCAGTCATCGATGTCGGGTTGTGCCTTGTCACCCCGGCAGATGATCTCCTCGTCACCGAAGGAATAACGGACTGCCATTTCCTCCGACGGATCATACATCTCGAAGGTCAGCGGTGCAATATTCACAGGAACTGTCACCTCCACATAGTCGGGATAGACATGTGGCATCTTGTCAGACTTTGTGAAGTCTGACGGGAGCTGCTGGTTACATGCGCATATCAGCAGCAAGAGGGCTATCATGGAAAGAATCTTTTTCATAATTCAAACTAAATCATATCCTGCAAAAAATAATAGTAGAAATAATAAGTGTTCCCAAAGAACGGATAGAGGGCCGTACGTCCTACGATGGCTTGTTGCTTGTCGTATTTCTTACCCTCTCTGGCAAAGGCATTATAGTTATCCTTCACACCCTTGTCGATGGGCAACAGATCTGGATTGGGGCCATGACCGGTCTTTCCGAAGAGATAAGCCGCCTCCTGAAAGATGCGGGGAATCGGGCCATGAGGGAACAATTTTGTATAACCATTGAAACGGGCCCAGAACAATTGGGGATTTCTCTTCAAGAGTGCGGCAAGCACGGCCTGCTCTTGAATAGAGGGTTCTTTGGAGTCCTGATAGGCAAAGACGTTCAAAATATATTTCTCTACATTGCCTTCGTCAAGTCCTAAAGCATCTTTCATATGTGACATGTGGGAGACTGGTCCCATCTCTGGGTCTTGAGCTATCTGTCTCATATCGATGAGCAGTTTTTCAATGTGGTCACCCCAATCTTTGTAATACATCGTATGTCGAAGTAAGTTGATGGCCTTTTGAGCAGCCGAGAATTCGCGACTGAGGAAGGCACAACGAGCCAGATACTGAAGTTTTTCTACGCTCCAGCCAAACTCCACACCGTCCTCCATACACCGACGGTGACAGTCGTTCAACATACCGAGTTGATAGAAAATCGGCCTGCTGAAGACCAGGTTCAGCATATCGTAAGGGACTTTGGGGTCACCCTTCTTCCTACCAAAGGGGAAATCGAAGATTTCATCAATACGGCCTAACCGGGAAAGAGCCAGATTGTGCATGATGATGATGGAACGGGTGGGCTCTTCCTCCCCCTGTTTCAACCCTTCCTCAAGCACTCCTTCCCAATCTGTCTGCTCAATACAGTGCTGCATGACGAGCTCATGGTGGAAGTTCTCGTCTTTATACCACAAATGCCGAACACCTACAATGAGGACTATCGCCAACACGCCCTGAAGACTCCAAATGTATAAAGGCTTTTTTAATTTGCCGAGGGGAGATGTCTGGTAGAAGAGGGCCAGCAGCAGGAAAAATACTCCTAAAATATAATAAGGTATATAGAAGGCCGGATAATTCTTCAGAACGTTTGTAATCGGCAGCCCCGTTGTCCAAAGATCATTAAAATATGTCTGATAATAGATATAACGGTAACAGATCATCGGCACGGCGACGATGCAAAGGATGGCAACACCTGTCTGGATGGCACTCTGAGTGCGGTTGTTAGTGAGGCGCCAAGCCCAGATACCCATCAGCAGGACAGCTGCCAGCGCATAGATGCCAAAGAGCGGGTAGCCAATAGCAGCAGCCACAACGATGCCGACAATGCGGGCCCATAACTTCTGAGGCAGCGCACGGAATGCCCACAACATAGCCACGGCAACAGTTATGCCGATCGTAGGCACCATGAAATAGCCACGCAGTCTCATCAAGTAATGCCAATAGCCCAAACTCATATCAGCCACCAACAAGGCTGCCACTGGTGTCAGAGCCATGACCGTCCATTGGTCAGCAATGTGGAACGTGCGCTTGGTGAGCCACATCAACAACAGCCACCAGCCACAGAGCATCAGCACGCCTAACCAAGGGTGGTAGAAGAACTGGACGAAATAACAACTGACATAAGACAGGAAACCTCCTGGCACCAACATCTGCTCATGGAAATAGAGTGAGGTGTCGAGAAACAAGTTGTACTGCTGAACCTTCCAAAGAAGCTCAGACTCGTAACAGAGCAGTGCTACAGCGATGAGCAGCAAGGCTCCAATCCACGGTAAGAATGGTATAACTCTTTTCATTGGATGTATTTAAATTTTGTGCAAAGTTATATATTTTCCCCGTAAATACTGCACGAAAGGATAAAAACTTGATATTGGGGAGTCATTTTAATTTGCTTACTTTATCATTTGTTTCATTTATACTCATCAAATGTAACCAAAAGGAAGAAATTAACAAGCCGAAACGTTTTTTAACTAAAAAAGAAATCCTAATTCAGATTATTACCTTATCTTTGCATCGTATTTCGACAAGAAAGAGATTTTTATCTTTATAATTAACATTATTCATTAACTAACAAATTAAAATTTGCTTATGAAAAAGTTATTTACTTTAGTTGCAATGGCATTCATGGCCATTGGTGCAAATGCTCAGGGAGTCATCGCAGAGATTGACTGGACACAGGAGGCTGCATACTATGAGGGTGTGTGGTATTCTGATTTGGCAGAGGTTTCTGTTGACGGTGGTTTGGTTATCAATTGCACTCAGCCCAGCCCTGAGACAGCTAACTATTGGGAGCCTCAGGTTCCTATGATTGCCCACATTCCCGAGCTTGCTGAAGGTGGTCAGTATCAGGTAAAGTTTACCGTTAACGCTCCTGCAGCTGGCGAGATTCGTCTGGACTTCTGCAGCTGGACAGAGGGTGCAAAGACAACTCAAGATTGGGTTGGCACCGTTGAAGCAGGTGACAACGAACTTACAGTTGACTTCCTCGATTATCCTGGCGCAACTACTGACGCTATGATTTTCTACCAGTGCGGTAAGATTCCTGGAAAGCATGTCATCAAGAATGTACAGGTGATTGACCTTGAAGAAGGTGGCGAGCCAGGTCCCGCTCTCCTTTCTGAGATCGACTGGACAAAGGAGGCTGCATACTATGAGGGTGTATGGTATTCTGACCTGGCTGAGGTATCTGTTACCGAAGGTGAGGGTCTGATCATCAACTGTACTCAGCCCAATCCTGACACAGCTAACTACTGGGAGCCCCAGGTTCCTATGATTGCCCACATTCCTGAGCTTGCTGAAGGTGGTCAGTATCAGGTTCAGTTCGCCGTTAACGCTCCTGCTGCTGGTGAGATTCGTCTGGACTTCTGCAGCTGGACAGAGGGTGCAAAGACAACTCAAGATTGGGTTGGCACTGTTGAAGCAGGTGACAATGAGTTTACAGTTGACTTCCTCGATTATCCTGGCGCAACTACTGACGCTATGATTTTCTACCAGTGCGGTAAGATACCCGGAAAGCACGTCATTAAGTATGTGAAGGTTATCGACCTCGAGGGTCCTGACGCCATCCAGACTGTGAAGGCTGCTAAGAAGGCTGACGATGCCATCTACAACCTCGCTGGCCAGAAGGTTAGTGCTTCTTATAAAGGCTTCGTTATCAAGAACGGCAAGAAGTACATCCAGAAGTAATTGTAGTTAGTTCTACATAACAAGATCAGGTAGGAGGATTAGTCCTCCTACTTTTTTCATATCAGCCAAGTCATCCAAATACACCTATTAGATTATGACTATCACAAAGAAGCATTTCACTATCATAGCATTGTTAGCATGCGTCATCGCCCTTTCAACATGGGCAATTATAGAGTATAAGACAAAGCGTGAAATCAATGACCTGACAAACAAGAATCTGGCACTGCGATTTGACGAAACAATTGGTGATGCATTTCCCTTGCTTGAAAACTATGCGCTTGCCATGAAAGACAGGTCCGATTCAATAGAAATACTAGCAAGAAAAGCCAAGAAAGACACCTGCCACGAATATCGGTATGCCTTTACTTTATTATGGGAGGTATATGCTCATTCTGAAAAGGGGAAAAGATGTTATGAGCTGATAGAAGAATATGAATACTTTAAGATTTCACCAGTCATAGAGATGCTTATTAATTCAGGTGACAATAAGAAAAAAGAGTCAGACGCCATCAAAAAACTGACTTGGGCCGGGATGTTATTGAAAAAGCCTCTCATTGAAGAATTTGACACCCTTATGAATGCCTCAAAAGAGGCTCGCCAGTATATCTCCGACTATATGGAGGTCATGGAGCCGTATCGTAGTGAGGAAACGAATATCCGGGCATGGAGAGAGTTGATGCTGGGAAAGCGCCGCACATCAAGAAGTAATTAGACACTTCTGGTAGCATCAGCTATACAAATTATGCAATTATGCATCATGCATTTTTGCATAATCGCAGTAATAAGAATAAAATCTTGCCGGTATCGGCAAGATTTTGTATCTTTGCAGCCAGAATCGGACAAAAAGCTTGCCGATAGTTGCAATTTATGGAGTACATATCAGTCATAGAGTTTGCCAAGAAGAATGGCATTTCAGAGCGTACGGCATGTGCGCTTTGAAGCCATAAATCCCTTTCAAGATGGCAACGGCCGAGGGGGCGGCTCGTCATGTTCAAGAAGTGCCTGGCCAACCATATAGTCCCCTTCATCATCACAGACGGGTTGAAGTATTTCTATTATCGTGGCATCCGCGAATGGAACGTAAGCGCATCCGCTCTGACGTCTTGCGGGCTATAAGGCCTTCCATTGGTCGGGCAGCAGATTCCTGTATTCCTTGATTGGTGTGTTTGGCTGTATCAACGCCGTCTTGTTGATGACATCTGAGACATACTCGAAGAAATTGACGTTGTTGAGTCTGCATGAGCAGGCCAGCGAGTAAAACATGGCGGCACGCTGTGCTCCCTTGTGCGATCCGAAGAAGAGCGAGTTTCTTCTGGAGAGCGATATGTATCGGTTGAGTCTCTCGACAAGGTTGTTGTCCAGATGGTAGTCTCCTCTGGTGAAGATGTTCTCAATGGCATCCCATTCGTTGAGCATGTAGTGCACGGCATTATACCTGTCGGACTTTGGCAGCATCTCAGGATCCGCCGCCATCCGGTCAAGCCTCTCGCGCATCTCCTTCAGTTTCTTTGGCGCATACTTCCTCCGCCAGAGCAGGTTCTTCTGTGCTGTCCATCCGTCCTTGCCTATATTATGCTTATGATCGTTTTGGTAAAGCCCATTGATGAGTCCGACTATGCCTTGGGCCTCCTCGTCATCCTCGCAGTCGAGGAATTTCCTCTTCACATGCTGCAGGCAGGCCAGCCTCGTGAGCATCCTGGCCATCTTCCTATAAGGTGAAAAGCCATCAGACTGGAAGGTTCCTCCATAGTCGCCTATATAATTAAGGATGACATCCTGAGCCCTTGATCCGTCATGATAAAAGTAATAGACCAGTCCCGTATACACGGCTGTCACCACCCAGATGTAGCCTTTCTTCGAGTTCTTGCCGCCAGGCACCTTGACCAGTACGCGGTGGTAGGTCTCGTCACCAGCCAAGTAGTCGTCCTCCTTGACGGCCAGACCCATTGCCTTGTACAGGTTCCCGAAGACAGATTCTGTCTTGCGCAGCAGTCCGTGGGCAGTACCCTTGTCCATATCGAAGCCGTTCTCCTGGAAAAGTTTCACGATGCGCTCTACAGGCATTGAGTAGATGTAGCGCAGCTGGGCGATGCCGGCGATAAAGGATCCGTCGTAGTTGGAGCCCAGCAGAGGGGTGACAGGTGCCTTTCCCTCCATGACGGCTCCGTCCTGCGTATAGGATGTCGCACGGAACGCCCTCGTTGGCATGGATGACGGAATGCACCTTGATGCCGCCTTTCTTCTTCCCCGTCTTCGGATTGCGCCCAACACCCTTGAAAATGAGGTTCGAGAACAAGCTGACGGTGGTGGAGTCGATGATTTGCAACCGCTTCATCCATTTTGGCACCTTGTGGGAGGGGCTGTCCGACAAAAGTCTGTCCTTGTAGGTCAGGTACAAGTCCATGTAGACTTTCCGAAGATTCCCTCATTCCTCCGCGAGTTCGCATCCGAGAGAGTGGAGCGCCGTGGCAGGTCCATGATGCCCAGATGCTGAAACTTGCGGCACTCCATCATGGTGGCTGAGGTGATTTCACGCAGGGAGTCGAAGCGGGAGATGACTGAGTAGAGCATCACCGTCAGGTGACACCAGGCATTGAACTTCTTTACATACCGCTCACCGCCACCATCGCGGCTGATCTGGAGAATTTTTGCCTTGTTTAGGTAATTTAACGTGAGTTCGACGAAAATAATTCAAAAATAATTGTCTGATTATTAGGAAATTAGCGATATTTTTAGTAACTTTGTAGTACCACCCATAAAGTTGAACTAAAGAATATCGCTAATGTTTACCGAGGACAAAGTTACGGAAATTTTCTGTATGGCGGATGATTTTTGCCGTTTTTTTGATGCAATGATGGAAAAATATACTCTGAAGGAGGCAAAAAAGCGGAAATACCATCGTGACGGGACGCTTTCCAAAGCAGAAGTGATGGTAATTCTGATTTTGTTTCATGGTTCCGGCTACCGCTGTCTGAAGCATTTCTATCTGGAGCATGTTTCCAAGCATCTGCGCCATCTGTTTCCTGAGCTGGTTTCCTACAATCGTTTCGTGGAACTGGAGAATGAGGTAGCCATCCCTCTTGCCCTGTTCATCAAGAAGGTGTTGCTGGGCAAATGTACAGGCATCAGCTTCGTTGACAGCACACCGCTGAGGGTATGCAAGAACCAGCGCATCCATATACACAAGACGTTCAAGGGTATTGCGCAGAGGGGTAAGTGTTCCATGGGCTGGTTCTTCGGATTCAAGCTGCACCTGATCTGCAATGAGAAGGGCGAGCTGCTTAACTTCATGATTACCCCTGGAGACGTTGATGACCGAAAGCCACTTGAGCATAAGGCAATCATAGAATTCCTGTATGGGAAACTTGTTGGGGACAAGGGATATATCGGCAAGGAACTTTTCCAACGCCTGTTCGTTGACGGCATACAGCTGATCACAAAGCTCAAGAGCAACATGAAAGGTGCTCTGATGACTATGTCGGACAGGCTGCTGACAAGGAAGAGGGCCATTATAGAAACCGTTAATGACGAACTGAAGAACATCGCTCAGGTAGAACACTCGCGACACAGATCGTTCGATAACTTCATGGTCAATCTTTTGGGAGCTCTGGCAGCTTACTGCTTCTTTCCGAAGAAACCATGCATAGCATGTGACAGGACTGTTGACAACCAATTAACTCTTTTCTGAATTCGTCGAACTCACGTTAACATCTATACTCTTCGACAAACTATTGAGTTATTCCTTGATAATGACGTAGCGTGATTCAGGAGCAGGATCGATTGTTTGGGGACCGACTTCTGGATCAGTTGAAGGATTTGGCTCAATCCCAGTATATAATTTCATGCCTGGGACCAAGGTTACAGAGCCTGATAATCCTGGACCGTCATTACCATCATCTGCTTTCTCACCGCCAGTAGCAATGAGTGTGCCGCCATTGACCTTGAGAGTGCCATCATAGCCTGCAGCACCATCATCCACAGTACCACCTGCAACGCCGTTGCCACCAATAGCTGTGACAGTTCCGCCAAAGATGGTTGTAGTTCCTTCAAGTCCGATACCACCTCCTGCACCGCCTTTGGCCGTCACAGTACCACCGCTAATAGAGATCTCGTCATAAGAAATGATACCCTCCATTTGATCTCCACCTTGAGCCTCTACGGTTCCGCCTGAGATTAACAATTCTTCGTTGGCTTCGATACCAGCAGCAGAACCAGTATTGGTGGCCGTCACTTTTCCGCCAGCGATCGTCAGATTACAGTTATCATTACTGCTCCCTTTGTCAAGGCTGATGGCAGCGCCACTTGTGGATGACGCAGTGATCTCGCCACCATAGACTTTCATGGGGCCGAGGGCCATGATGCCATTAGATGTGCCTGTCGTATTGATGGTGCCATTATACATGGTAAACGTACTTCCTGTCTCAATACCCTGATCAGAAGTAGAAATAGTAATCTTACCGCCATGGACATTCAGGTTACTCGTAACAATAGCAATTCCTCCCGATGAAGAACCCTGTGCAGAGAGTTCACCCGTGCCTTCTGTCTGACCGAAGATATTCAAAGTGTATCCACCACCTGTGATACCGCCCGTCATCGTGAGCGACGCATCGTCTTCAAGGATCAGATCGACATCGCCAGTGAGCGTCAGGTCGCCAGCACAGGTTGCCGTACCGCTGACGACATAGGTTCCGGCGGCCAGATTGCCAGGCGTGACAGTACCCGTCAACGTAGTGGCAGTACTTGGGATGGTCTCATCGGTATAGGTGTCCTTTGCCGTATATACACGATAGGTAGCATTGACTGATGCAGTCATCGTCACTGCCGACTGGTAGTATTTGCCGGCTTCGAGGGTGACGCCGGTCTTGGTATAGGTATAATCGCCCTCACTGGTAGCAGCCGAAATGTTGATTGTGCCGTTGCTGACGGCGGGCACAGCGACATAGAATTCACTGAAGGTGCCTTCTTCGGGCATCACCATGACCATCAGTTCGTCTTCGCCTTTAACGATATTGACTTGTGTAGCCTTGATGGCATTGGTGCCGTCGGAGAGCGAGAGTTTCCAGATGGCGATCTGGCTCGCCATTGTCACGTCGGCTTTGAGGGAGGCCGTACCATCCGACATCAAAGTGAATTCGCCGTCACCCTGACAGAGGTCGTAATCGTTGGCGATGGTTTCCAGTGTACCGTCCTGTCCGGCCAGTGCGTCTTCACTTATGGTGCCATAAGTTGCCGCCTCGGCTGGGTCGTCGCAAACCCTTGAATAGGGATAGAGCAGCTTAACGGTCGTACCCGTTGTCACGCCTTCGGCAATCGTGGCGGTGATAGTGGCGCTCTTGTCGTCACTGACCGTCATCGTGGCCTTTGTCACCTGTTTCTGGCCTGACACCTCATACACCAGTGCCAGTTCATCGCCCGTTTTCCAGGCTGCGCTGATGGTGCTGGTGCTTTCTGTCATCACCGAACGTGTGGCGCTGCCCTTCATGCTGATGGTGGCTGAGAAGGAAATGCCTTTGCCCTGATGACTCACTACAGGCTGTTCGGAGGCTATGTCGCTGCTGCAGGTGGCCATCACGAGGCCCAGCACTGCAATCGTCAAATATCTGAATGTTTTCATCTTGATTGTCTGTTTATGGGTTTGACATCGGGTTGGTTACTTCAGCGGGTCTCCTCCATCGCCGAACGAGTCGTG
>Ga0247609_10005153_pt1 | contig 12893 bp, 10 predicted proteins | sample 172DNAGHGlowgp2_FD_193487 | JGI IMG/M metagenome (GOLD analysis project Ga0247609, IMG submission 193487) | Sheep rumen microbial communities from Palmerston North, Manawatu-Wanganui, New Zealand - 1728 DNA GHGlow gp2 | ecosystem: Host-associated > Mammals > Digestive system > Stomach > Rumen ...
TGAGAACGCCGGCTTGGAAGGCTCGGTCGTGGTCAACAAGGTGAAGGAAGGCAAGAACGACTTCGGCTTCAACGCCCGCACCGAGGTTTACGAGAACCTGCTCACTACGGGTGTCATCGACCCCGTCAAGGTGTCGAGAGTCGCTTTGGAGAATGCTGCTTCCATCGCCGGCATGTTGCTGACCACCGAGTGCGTCATCAGCAACCACAAGGAGCCTACACCTCCCACACCTCCGATGCCCATGGGCGGCGGAATGGACGGCATGATGTAATCCATTGGTTGTAGGGCTGTCGTATCACGGCAGCCGCTTGGCAAACGCAATATGCGGCTGCCACAGTGTGACAGCCCTACATGCCAAACGAATAATGAAAACGAGCAAAAGGCTGACTGCGCGAGCGGTTGGCCTTTTTTCGTGTGGTGTCGCAATTTTTTCTATTTTTGCAAGTTATTAATACCCAATTAATCACTTGAAAATGCCCGAAGCAAAAAAAGATAGAAAGATCACGATGGCCAGGTTGCGCAAGTGGCTCTCATTGAAAAAGCTCAACCATAAGTACGACTTCCAAATGTCGCACGACGAGACTGGGCATACTATGCTCAAGTTTAGGCTCAACTTGCTGAATCTCATCCTTGTAGCTATTGGAGTTGCCTTGCTGCTGATTATCATCACCACTTTCATCATCGCTTTTACGCCCTTGCGCGAATATATCCCTGGCTACACGGATACTAACCTTAATCGAGAAGTGTATGAGCTCAACCTTCGCGCTGACTCTATCGAAAAGGAATTGGCAAAGAAGGATGTTTATTTCGAAAACATGAAGAGAATTGTCGAGGGCTATGACTTCGCGGCCGACAGCGTTTTGGCATCGCTCAACATCTACGAGCCTTTGCCGAAGGACATCACCGACACCATCACGCTGAAGAAATCTGTGCAAGACAGCATCCTTCGTGCCGAATATGAGGCCCAAAGCCAATACAACCTCTTTGGCGACGACTACCTGCCTCCCACCAAGCCCAGCTCGATGGTGAAAAACTTCTTTGTTCCGCTCAACGGCCCTGTCATTAAAGCCTTTAATGCGGATGAGGGCCATTTTGGCCTCGATATCGCTACCGATGGCGACAAAATTATCAATGCTACCTTGGATGGCACCGTGGTGTTCTCCACCTGGAGCATCAACAACGGCTATTGTATCGGTATCCAACACGAAGACAGCTATTTTTCTGTGTATAAGCACAATGCTACCTTGTTGAAGAAGGAAGGCGACTACGTGAAGGCAGGCGAAGCCATTGCTATCCTGGGCCGTTCGGGAGAAGGGGAGGAACTTGAACATCTCCATTTCGAGCTGTGGCACAACGGTATCGCCATTAATCCAGCAGAATACATGACCATTATTAATCCCGATGCAAACTAAAATTCTCTATCTTTGCACACTTTTTCATCTTTAAAATAATCCCAGCATGACTATATTAATTAAGGTATTGCAGTTTTTCCTCTCTCTCTCCATTTTGATTTTCGTCCACGAATTGGGCCATTTCCTTGCTGCAAAGGCATTTAAGACCCGCGTCGAGAAGTTCTATCTCTTCTTCGATTGGGGTTTCTCAATTTTCCGTTGCAAAAAAGTGAATGGCAAGTGGCGTTTCAAGTTCTTTGCGAAGAACGAGCCAGAGAAATATACTGTCATCGAATACAGGGATGCGGCAGGGAAAAAACAGAAGAATTATGAGTCTATCGATCTCAGCGTACTGCCTGAGGACGACTGGCGTCGCAGCGACGAGACCGAATATGGTATCGGTTGGTTCCCGCTGGGTGGCTACAACAAGATTGCGGGCATGGTTGACGAGTCGATGGACAAGTCGCAGATGAGCCAGCCGCCGCAGCCATGGGAGTTCCGCTCCAAGCCTGCTTGGCAGCGTTTCATCATCATGATTGCAGGCGTGTTCATGAACGTGATGCTGGCTTTCGTTATTTATATCGGTCTGCTGGCCAGCGAAGGAGAAACCTACCTTCCCACTGCCGAGGTCAACAAATATGGTATCTCCGTCGATAGCTTAGGCTATGAGTTTGGCTTGCGCGACGGTGACAAGATCTTGGCTGTCGATGGTAAGTATATCGAAGAGTTCCAAGAAATTCCGATGCAGATCATCCTTGAAAAGGCTAAGACCATTGAGGTGGAACGTGATGGCAAAGACACCACTATCGTGTTGCCTGCCGACGCCCTGACCAAGCTGCTCAGCCAACAGGATGCTGGTTTCATCTCCTATCGTACGCCTTTTGTGGTGGCCGATGTGATGGATAATTCTGCCGCACAAGCGGGCGGTCTGCTACCTGGTGACGCCATCATCGGGATTAATGACTTGTCGACACCCTATTATCAGGACTTTGTCAAAAACATCAAACAGTTCAAAAACCAAGATATTGATGTAGTCGTGGTGCGCGAAGGCGACACCTTGGCTTTGGCCATGCACCTGCCTGAGGAAGGCGTGATAGGTGCTTACTGCCAAACTTACCTTACCGATTATTTCGAGTTGGAAACCAAAGAATATACCTTCTTCGAGGCTATACCTGCCGGCTTCGCCAAGACCTTCGATGGTTTGGCGGACTATTGGAAGCAGGTGAAGCTTATCTTCAACCCCAAGACCAAGGCATACGAGAGTGTAGGAGGCTTCATCTCCATTGGCAGGATCTTCCCCGACCAGTGGAACTGGAGTCTCTTCTGGCGCATGACAGCTTTCTTGTCTATCGCACTCGCCGTGATGAACATCCTGCCCATCCCGGCATTGGACGGCGGTCACATCCTCTTCCTTTTGGTCGAAATCATCACCCGCCGCAAGCCGAGTGACAAATTCATGGAAGTGGCCGAAACCGTGGGCCTTATCATCGTTTTGGGCTTGGTCATCCTAGCCAATGGCAATGACATCATTAGGCTCTTTAGGTAATTTTTTCAAATTAATTTGCCTTTGTAATGATTAATTCCGTAACTTCGCAATTTCAAACTCAACCCCACATGTCGAATTTGAAGAACAAAATAAAACATATCCTCCTCCTTATTGTCATGTTGTTGACGGCGAGTGGTGCCATGGCGCAGCAGTTGCCTATTTTTACACAATACAACAATTCCTACGCATTCGCCAACGCCGGTTTTTTTGGAATGAGCGAGGGTATTAATCTCCTGGGTTTGTATCGTCAGCAATGGGCGGGCTTCGTTGATGCCGATGGCAACAACGTGCCTCCTCAAACGTTTTTGCTGTCGGGCGACATGCCGTTGAGGGTGTTGCATGGTGGCATCGGTTTTTCGGTGATGCAGGACCACATTGGCTTCGAGAATGATGTCAACATCGGCTTGGGTTACTCCTACCACATGGATTTGGGTGGCTCTACCTTAGGCATCGGCATTGCGGGGTCATTGAACAACCGATCGGTCGACTTCTCGCAGCTTCATCCCATCAGTGAAGGCGACCCGCTGCTGGTAGGTTTGGGCGACGAAAGTGCCATGTTGTTCGATTTCAATGTGGGCGTTTTTTGGCAGATCCCCGAGTCGTTCTATATTGGCGTTTCTGTTGTCAACGTGCTTGAGAGCATGACCAAAGCCCTTAACGACAACGCAGAAAGCAGTGCCAGCTTTGTCACTGATAGGACGTTCTATCTGATGACTGGCTATCCCTTCCAGTTTGAAGAGTTGCCTTATTTCAGGTTCATTCCTTCAGTGAATGTGATGACCGACATCTCCTCTTGGCAGTTGAATGCCAGTATGAAGGTGGTGTATAGAGATATTTTCTCTTTGGGCGTCAACTATCGTCCTCAAGAATCTGTTGGCCTTATGGTGGGTCTTACCATCAAGGACATCACGGTTGGATATGCATACGATATTAATACCATGGACTTGCACGTGCCAGGCACACATGAGATAGCACTGAGTTATTGCTTCAAACTTGACCTTGATCGCACTCCGAGAGACTACAGAAGCGTAAGGTATTTGTAAAAATTGAGGAAAAAATGAAGCCGTTTCAGTTTGGATTAATGCACGTTGGAAGAAAAAAAATAGAAAAAAAATAGAAAAAACAAGTCGTCAAAACATAATATTTTCTAATTTTGGCGGTTTTTAATTTTAAACCGTCATTGGAAAAAAGCGAATTTGGTTCGCAAAAAACCTAGCGAGAAATAAAAAGTAAAATAGTAATTATATCATTGTCAAGAAGATGAAAAGACTACTGTTCGTATTTACCATTGCACTGCTACTTGCAGGCTGTGGCAATTCAAATCAAGGCGAGTTGGTTGGAGTCAGAAAGTCCAACAAAACCTTTAACCAGCCTGACCCTTATGGAATGGTTTTCGTTCCTCAGGGGAGTTTTACAATGGGCGTTGGTGGTGAAGACATCACAGGCTCATACTTGAATGAACCCAAGACGGTCTCGGTTTCGGCTTTCTTTATGGACGAAACTGAAATCACCAACAACGAATATCGCCAATTCGTGTATTGGGTGAGAGACTCCATCGCAAGAAGGATTCTGGCCGACAATTTCCCGGACAGATATGCCATCACCGAGAGCAAGACGGGTGAGGTATATGATCCAGTGAGATTGAATTGGAAAGAAAAACTCGATTGGAACAGCAAGGAGCAGGAAGTTCGTGAAGCTCTCGAACCCATGTACCTCCCTGAGCATGAGAGATATTTCCGCAGAAAGGAAATCGACACAAGAAAGTTGTATTATTCCTATTATTGGTTCGACATGGTCGCTGCCGCCAAGAAGGACTTCTCGGATGACAAGCTTGTGGGCAACGACTATTCACTTGGCGAAGCCGACGCCGGCATCGATGTCGACAGAAAGGGTGCCTGGTCAAACCGTAAGCAGGGCTATAGCGATCGTTCGGTCTATGCCCGCGCTGAGGTCATCAATGTGTATCCCGACACGCTTTGCTGGATTCACGACTATAGTTACTCGTTCAACGACCCGATGACTGAGAAATATTTCTGGCATCCGGCCTATGACAACTATCCGGTAGTGGGTGTCACCTGGCAGCAAGCCCGTGCCTTCTGTGTATGGCGTACGGAATTGCTCAACGCGTACCTGCGCACTCGCAAGGGTGTTGACATGTCTGAATTCCGTCTGCCCACTGAAACCGAATGGGAATGGGCTGCACGTGGTGGTAAAATGTTGAATCCTTATCCGTGGGGCGGTCCTAACCCCACCAACGCCAAAGGTTGCTTCTTGGCCAACTTCAAGCCGAGAAGGGGTAATTACCTCGCCGATGGTGGCCTTCGTACCCTCGTCGTGGGTTGCTATCCGCCCAATGGCTGGGGCCTTTATGACATGGCTGGCAACGTCTCCGAATGGACCAACACCGCCTATGACCCCAACTCCTACAACTTCACTTGGGACATGAACCCCAACTATACCTACAACGCCAAGGCTGATGATCCAGCTGTGATGAAGCGTAAGGTGATTCGTGGCGGCTCTTGGAAGGATATCTCTTACTATGTCCAAGTCACCACTCGCGACTACCAGTATCAAGATTCAGCCAACTGCTACACTGGCTTCCGTTGCATCCAGCCTTATCTTGGTCGTAACAAGGGCGATAACCCAAGAATGTCGAGAGTATACAGATAAAACAATAGAAGATCATTAAATTAATAAATAAAATCAACTTTTAAATTCAAATTGTCATGGCAAAGAAAGAACTTAGCAAATTCCAACAATTCCTCACTTCGAAAAAGTTCAAAACCTTTATGGGATACCTCTATGGTTGGGGTGCATCCGTGGTTATGATCGGTGCTTACTTCAAACTGACCCACATCCCTGGTGCTGACTTCATGTTGGCTCTCGGTTTGGGTATTGAAGCATTGATTTTCTTTATGTCGGCCTTTGAGCCTCAGCATGTCGAATATGCTTGGGACAATGTTTTCGTTGAACTTGAAGAGGATTGGGATGGAAAAACGCGTACTCAGTTTGCCACTACTAATGGCGGTTCCGCTGCCAGCAACCTCACCGATGCTGAGGATGCCATGCTGAGCAAGATGCTTGAAAAGATGAACGTCTCTGAAGATACCTTCAAGAAACTCGGAAGAGGCATCGACAAACTGGCTGAAAACGCCGGTCAGATGGCTGACATCTCCAACGCCATGGCCGCTACCACTAATTATGCCGCTGCTATGGACCGTGCCACGAAGTCAATCGGTGATTTCTCGAATGCTTACGTCCAAACCAACCAAAAGCTTTCCGATTCTCTGGGCAAGCTCGACTTCAGCGCCCTCGATGCCAACACCATCAAGAAAGTGGCCAGCAGCATGACCTCGCTCAACTCCATCTACGAGTTGCAACTGCAAGGTGCCGAACAGACTTCGGCTGCCAGCAAGAAGTTGACTGAAACTATGAACAAGTACATGGATAACCTCAACGCTTCATCACAGAATGCTGGCCAACTCAACCAGCAGTTGACCCAGTTGTCACAGCGCCTGTCCGCTTTGAACAACGTCTATGGTGGAATGTTGTCAGCAATGAATATTAAGGCATAATTCTACTCAAAGTGATTGTATAACATAAGAAAGGAGTAAGAATTATGGCAGGCTACAAAGAAACCCCAAGACAGAAGATGATCGGTATGATGTACCTGGTCTACACTGCCTTGTTAGCAATGAATGTCTCGAAAGACATCTTGGATGCCTTCGATACAGTGAACTCCGGTGTTCAAACCACCAACATCACGCTTTCCAATCAGATTAGCCAAAAGTATGCTGCCTTTGAGGAGCAATACGGCCTGGATAAGGAAAAGGTCGGTCCCTATTGGGAGCAGGCTCAAACTCTGAGAGAAGAAGCTACTGAACTTATCAACTACGTCGAGGCCCTCAAATGGGACTTGGTGAAGAAAGTGGAATGTAACAAAGCCAAGACGTCGGCCGAAGCCGTGTCAATGGCTTTGGAACAGGGTCTTCTGAAAAGTACCGATACCGTGAGAAACGGACGTAAAATCTACGACATCAACACCTCTATGGTGAAGTCGAGAGACAACTACAACCAACCCACTGCCTACATGATGGGTAATCCTGAAGGCCCAGGCAATGGTGGCAAAGCCTATGAACTTTCCGAGAAGATTAGGAGATTCCGTCACGAGGTGATTAAAGCTGCCGGTGCAGAACATCTCCATGAAATTGGTCTGATAACGGATAGTATCTATGGATCAAAAGAGTATTTGCAAGAGAATGGCTATTCTGAAACCCAATTGAAGAAACTCCCTCTCGAAGGAAATTACTATGGTGCAAAGATTAGCTATTATCCTGGTTCGACGGATATGGTCCAAGATAGCTGGGAATACCACAACTTCCACCATACGGTGTTGGTTGCTGATGTGACCTTGCTGAACAAGATCATCTCTGAGGCTCAGACTGCCGAGTTGAATGCCGTGACCGAATTGATGTCTGACATCCACGCTACTGACTTTACCTTCGATGAGATTGGCGCCAAGGTGTTCGCCGAAAGTGGTTACCTCCTCTCTGGTCAGACTTATAGAGCCCAGGCCATGGTGACCGCATGGAAGAACTCGCAGCTGACCGCTCGTGTCAAACTCGACGGCGGTGCTGAGAAGATCTACACCAGCGATTCTCAAGGTGTGATTCCGTTAGAATGGAATGTCGGCGTGGGTTCGCACAATTATACCGGTGTCATCGACATGCTTGATCCCTCCACCAACCAAATGGAAGAATTCCCGTTCCAGGGTTCCTTCGTTGTGGCTCCTCCTGCGGTGAGCGTTTCTGCCACCAAGATGAATGTGGTGTATCGTGGTATCAACAACCCGATTGCTGTCGGTGGCGGTGTCGGTGGCGAAATCAGCGCTTCGGCTAGCAGCGGCACATTGACCAGAACGGGCAATGGTACCTACAATCTGCTTCCTGGTGCCGCTGACGAAGTGACCATCAGCGTCAGTTCACAAGGTTCCAGCCTCGGTAGCATGAAGTTCCGCGTAAAAGACCTGCCCAAGCCTACGGCCCTTATCCGTAACGTGGTCAATGGTCAGGTGTCGAAGAGCGCTTTGCAAGCCGCTGGTCGCGTGGAAGCTGAGATGAAGGACTTCGACTTCGAAGGCGTCAAGTATGATGTGGTTGGCTACACCTTCCGTTACAAGACCAAGAGCGGTACCACCAAGGAAGCCAAGGCTAACTCTGGCAGCTTCACCGATGAGATCAGAAATGCCATCAGCCAGTCCAACGTTGGTGATATGTTCGTGTTCACTGCCATCCAGGTGAGAGGTAACGACGGTAAGACAAAGACCCTCGAAACGCCTATCGGTATTGAAATCAAGTAATTGAATATTTAAAACCTAATAAGATGAAAAAGACACTTGTTTCACTGTTGACCCTTGTGGCGCTCTTCGGCAGCCTGAGCCTTAACGCCCAGACGACCGATATCAAGCCCCCGAAGAACAGTATCCTCTCCGGCCAGCAGGAAATCATGAACGAAAAGGCCCCTTCGCCGCTTCCCGTGATTGATGAATCCAACATCATGTGGAAGAAGACGGTGATCAGGGAAATTGACTTCCGTCAAAAGATCAATCAAGTGTTCTACTATCCTATCAATCCGACCGAGGATTGGAGAAACCTCATCACGGTGATTTATGATGCCATCCAAAGTGGTGACATTACACCTTACCGCGTCGAGAACAACATCGACGATATGGTGACGCCTCTGACCCTGGCCGATTTTGAAAAAGAAAACACGAAGATTGGCGACCCGCCGGTCATCTGGAAAGATGGCGAGGAAGTGCCCAATGAGATTATCTTTGCAGACCGTATGCTCAATGTGACTCGTCTGCGTATCAAGGAAGACTGGTATTTCGACAAGAAATTGTCACAGTTCCTCGTTCGCATCATCGCCTTGGGTCCCATCGTCGTTGACGATGACGGTGGCCTGTCACAGGTCTGCTGGATTCCTTACGAAGAATCTCGTAACGTTTTGGCCAAGGCATTCTGCTTCAATCGCAACAACTCGGCCCAACGTCGCACCTATGATGAAATCCTGCAGAAGCGTGTCTTCGACAGCTACATCATCAAGGAAGAGAACGTCTACGATCGTTACATCAACTCCTATGCGTTTAACATTGACGCCCTCTACGAATCAGAGCGCATCAAGAATCAAATGATCGACTTTGAGCAAAGTCTCTGGGAGTATTGATGGTTTGCTAATGACAATGAAAAAGGACGCCGCAAGGCGTCCTTTTTTTTGTTGTCGCTTCGCGTCATTGCGAGGAGGAACGACGAAGCAATCTAGAGTAAAAGCAAATGCCCTGGATTGCTTCGTTCCTCACAATGACGCAAAGCGTGCCAAACAAAAAAAGCAGCAGAAGAATCTGCTGCTTTTTTGTCGGAGTGGCCCGACTCGAACGGGCGACCGCTTGCACCCCATGCAAGAATGCTAGCCAACTGCACCACACCCCGATTGCATTCGATCGCATCGCGATCTTTCGTTTTGCGGCTGCAAAGATACGAATGTTTTTCGAATTGGTGTTCACTTTCCGAAAAAAAAGTTACCTTTGCACAAAATAACGCTAACTGAACGACTGAACAACTAATAACTGATAACTATGGAAAAGGTTGAATGTCTGATAATTGGCTCAGGTCCTGCCGGCTTTACGGCCGCCATCTATACAGGTCGTGCTGACGTGAAAACTGTCATCTATGAGGGTATGCAACCTGGCGGACAGCTCACCCAGACCACCGAAATCGAGAATTTTCCGGGCTATCCCAACGGCGTAAAGGGTCCAGATATGATGGATGAGATCCGTCAACAGGCCCTGCGCTTTGGAGCAGAGATACGCGAAGGCGAAGTGACTGCTATCGATGTCAGCCAACGTCCCTTCAAGGTGACGACGGAATACGACGGCGACATTTTGGCCGACACCATCATTGTTTCCACGGGTGCCGCTGCGCGTTATCTTGGCTTGCCTACAGAGGAAGAATTCAAGGGCGGTGGAGTTTCGGCTTGTGCCACCTGCGACGGCTTCTTCTATAAAGGAAAAGACGTGGCCGTGGTAGGCGGTGGCGACACGGCTTGCGAGGATGCCACCTATTTGGCTAAGCTCTGCAATAAGGTCTATCTCGTTGTCCGCCGCGACGTGTTGCGTGCCTCCAAAGCCATGCAGCACCGTGTGCTCAACACGCCCAATATCGAAGTGTTGTGGAAGCATCAGACCAAGGAACTCTTCGGTGAGCAGCAAGGCTTCATGAAGAAGTTGAAAGGTGCTGTGCTGTATCACAGCGACACCAAGGAAGAGCGTACCATCTATGTGGATGGTTTCTTTGAGGCCATCGGCCACACGCCCAACACCGAGCCTTTCAAGGGCATCCTCGACATGGATGAGGAAGGCTACATCATCACCAAGCCAAAGTCGACGGCCACCAATGTGGAAGGCATCTTCGCTTGCGGCGACTGTCAGGACCGCATCTATCGCCAAGCCATCGTGGCTGCTGGCACAGGTGCCATGGCGGGTATCGAGGTGGAACGCTTCTTAGCTGAGCATAGATGATCCTTCAGACCGAGATAAAGATCCAACCCATAGAGCAGACCATCCGTTATGGTGATGGCCTGCTCTTCTTGGGTTCGTGCTTTGCCGACGAAATCGGCTCCATTTGTCGTGGCCTGGGTTTCGATGCCTTGGTGAATCCCTTTGGTGTGCTCTACAATCCTATAAGCATCGCCCAGTCGGTGGACAGACTTGATACAGGAAAACCCTTTGCGCATGACGATGTGATAGAGGTAGGTGAGGGGCAATACTGCACTTTCAGCCACAACACTGCGTTTTGGAACAGTACAGAAGTGGCACTTTTGCTGGAAGTCAATCATTGCCTTGAGGTGGCTCATGCGCAATTCGTGAAGGCGAAATGGATTATGGTCAGGTTGGGCACTTCGTGGGTTTTTAGGCACAAAGAAAGCGGTCAGGTAGTTTCCAATTGCCACAAATTGCCGGCCCGACAATTTGACAGGGAGTTTTTGTCAGTCGAGCAATCGGTTCGAAGCCTCTCCGAAATCGTTCAACGTCATCCTGAGAAGCAGTTTCTTTTCACCGTTTCGCCCTTGCGGCATTTGAAGGATGGTCTACATGAGAACCAGTTAAGTAAGGCGGCTTTGCTTTTGGCGGTAGAGGAATTGCGCAAGGAATTTCCCAATGTCCATTATTTTCCCGCTTACGAAATCCTCATGGACGAGTTGCGCGACTACCGTTTCTATAAGGAAGACATGGTGCATCCCACCGAGCAGGCCGTGCGTTACATCTGGGAGCGTTTCGTTGATTTTGCTATCGACCCTGAGGGAAAGCCAGCGATGAAGGCCGCCGCTGAGTTGAAACAGATGCTTCAACATAAACCCTTGTTTCCCGAAAGCGAGGCTTTCAAGAAGTTTGAGATGCAAAAGGAAAAGAAAATCAGCGAGTTGAAGTGCCTGTTTCCTGAGGTTTGTCTTGATCATATTTAGTTTACAAACATGTGGTCCACATTCTTGTGGTCCACAAACTTGTGAACTTTTAATATATTCTTTTTAATCGCCTAAATAACGACTTGTTAGTTGCACCATTCCTTGGTGAACCATAGCTCAAAAACGGGGTCTGTGAGCATGATTCCGTTGGGCATTTTTTCTATCAGTTCCTTTTGTGTCAACACGGTCTTAATCCTTGAGACGTTGGATTTCGATCCCAAGTCAAAGGTGGATAGCACCTCTTTGGAAGTGAAGTCGGTGTGTACGCCTTTTGCCACGGCTTTCAGGAAGTTCATCTGATAGGCAGTCAGATTCTCAATTTGCTGCAAAAACAACAGTGAATTTTGGTTGAGTAGGTCTTCTATTGCAGTTTCCAAAGCGGCTTCATCCGCTTTTTTTGTGGTGTTGAGCATGACATTCCACGACAGTTGTTGCACGTATGAGGATTGGCTGTGCACCGTAGCGCAGATCTTTTCGATGATGGCATCGGAAATGCTCATGCCCTTTTCCTCAAACTTCTGCCGGATGAAAGGTGTCCAGTCTTCGGTCGGGATAGGTTGGAGAAACAGGATGTCGCCAAATTGGTAAAAAGGCATCTTCTTGCTTTGAAAGAGGTTGGCGAGCAGGTGCTTTTTGCTTCCAAACAGGCAATAGGAGGCGTTGCTTTGCAGTTGCCAAATGCCGCGCATTTTCTTTTGGACTTTTAGCGAATCCGTGAATTCCCCAATTTGTTGGAACTCGTCGATGCAAACCACAATATGCTTGCCCAGTTTTTGGGCCATGCGCTCGGGCAATTGCAGTATTTCTTCTGGGGAGTAGTTTTTGGGCGTAATGCCAAGGGACACGGAAAACTCGTTGTTAGGGTCGGGGCCGAAAGAGATGGTAGGTGACAATCGGACCAGAAATTCCTTGATGTTTTTCATGACGGCCTCGGTCTTTCCAGCGGTTTGTTTTAGTAGCTCCGCAGCAAATTTGTTGTAGAATTCATATTCGTTACGGCAGTCGTAGATGTCCATGTAAACCGTTACGATGTCTTTGTTGACAAGGGTTTGGACTTTCCTCACGAGCGAGGTTTTACCCATCCTCCGTGGAGAGATAAGTATTACATTCTGGCCGTTTTCAAAGTCCTGTTTGAGGCGTCTGGTCTCTTTCTCGCGGTCTGTGAAGTTGGTGCCTTCCACCGCCACACCATAGATAAATGATTTCTTCATGACGAGGTATTCCTTTTGTCCGCTGCAAAGATACAACTTTTCTCGTTAGTTCACAAACTTGTGGTCCACAAAAATGTGAACTAACGTTTTGTCACCTGTCCGTTTACATTTCCGACAACAAAAAAGGACAATCTTTCGTGCCAAATGGATGACGCTGAAAATGAATGTCCTATGTGGGTTGTTTTTACCTTTGCGAGGTATTAATTAACCTTAAAACCGATGTGC
>Ga0247609_10005155_pt1 | contig 12891 bp, 13 predicted proteins | sample 172DNAGHGlowgp2_FD_193487 | JGI IMG/M metagenome (GOLD analysis project Ga0247609, IMG submission 193487) | Sheep rumen microbial communities from Palmerston North, Manawatu-Wanganui, New Zealand - 1728 DNA GHGlow gp2 | ecosystem: Host-associated > Mammals > Digestive system > Stomach > Rumen ...
CGTGTGGTGAACGATGTGCGGAAGGTGGGCAGTGGCGTGTCGGTCTGCTTGATGTACATGGCTTTGACAATGAGCAGATAGTAGTACAGGCTTGCCACCGTATTGACCAAGGCAATGAACACGACAAAGTAGGCCCAGAAAGAACCTTGCTGGGCTGCCGCCATGAATACAAAGAACTTGGAGAACATACCGGCAAAGGGTGGAATGCCTGCCAATGAGAATAGGGCAAGCGTCATGAGGAATGCCAGCTTGGGATTGGTCTGATACAGACCGTTGTAAGTACTCATTGCTGTCAACGGCTGACCGTCTGCCGTCTGCTGGCCGCTATGCTCAACAGCCGAAATTACCGTGAATACAGCCATGTTGGCAACAATATATACCAGCACGTAATACATCAGCGATGCCATACCAGTCTGCGAGGCACCAATCAGTGCCAGCATGATATAGCCAGCCTGCGAGATGGAACTGAATGCCATGAAGCGCTTCAACTCCGACTGTCGGATAGCAAAGAGGTTGGCCACCGTGATGCTGAGTACGATGACGATATAAAGAATGTATTCATAATACTCCGCCATAGAACCGAAGACGCGCGCCAGGATGACCATCAGCGCAAAGGCTGCAGCGCCCTTGGAGCATACACTCAGATAACCCGTAACAGGCGTTGGTGCCCCTTGGTAGGTGTCTGCCGTCCAGAAGTGGAAGGGCACCAGTGACAACTTGAAGCCCAGACCGCTGAAGAAGAATGCCAACCCCATAATCTGAACGGGCGACATCAGATAACACTCATTCAGCCGAGTGGCCATATCATCAAAATAGAGGCTACCGGTGGCGGTATAGAGGAACGAGATACCATAGAGCATGACACCGCTGGAGAAAGTTGCCATCAGAACGTACTTGGCAGCAGCCTCGGCCGACAGGCGCTTGTACTTGTCAAAAGCCACCAGACAGGCCATCGGCACAGATGCCGTCTCCAGCCCCAAGAAGAACAGCAGGAACGAACCGCTGCTGGTCATGATGAACATTCCGAGAAGTGTGGAGAGAATCAGCATATAGAACTCGCCCTCATGACGCACGTTGACGACACTGGACTCTACCCACGACTGCGCCATCAGCACAACAATGAAGGCGCCTGCAGCCAGAATGCCCTTCATGAGCTGGGCAGCCTGTGTGGCAACATACATACCGCCGAAAGCACTGGCGGGTTGCGCTGTCAGTGACACAACGGTGACAACAGCCAGCAGTCCTAAGGTCAGGGCGGCCAGCGCATGTCCCTTCACCTTGGTGTTGGCAATAGCAAAGTCTGTGATGAACAACAGCAACAGTGCGAGCACCAGAAAGGCCTCAGGAACCATATTTAAAAATTGACTATATCCCATAATTATCTTTCAACTTTCTATTACCAAATTTAGATTATATTTGCCAGGATAGGACCTACGGCATCGGAGATGACATTGCTAGCCCACAGGGGGAACAGACCAAGTCCTGCCACACAGGCGATGAGGCAGATGACGGCAACACGCTCGTCCCATGTGGCATCGGTCAACTCCAGATAGTGGGGGTTCTTGACCTCACCATACAGAATCTTGCCGACAACACGCAGAATGTAGACTGCTGTCACCACGATGCTGGTGCAGGCTATGATGGTTGCCACGCGATGGAAGGTGTCCGGATTCTCGAACGAACCGACAAAGATGGTCATCTCGGCAATGAATCCTGAGAAGCCCGGCAAACCGAGGTTGGCCAGACCAGCCACGACATAGCCGACGGCCAGGAAAGGCATAATCTTCATCAGTCCGTCCAGATAACGGATGTCACGGGTGTGGGTACGGCCGTAAATCATACCGATGAGTGCGAAGAACAATGCCGTCATTAACCCGTGGCTGAGCATCTGCAGGATGGCACCTGTGCAAGAAGTCTTTGTCATCATCAACAGGGCAAAGAGTACCAGACCACAGTGACTCACCGAGGAGTAGGCATTGATATACTTCAGGTCGGTTTGCACACAGGCTGAGAAAGCGCCGTAGACTACCGAAATAGTGGTGAGAATCAGGAAGATCCACGCCAACTCGTTGGCAGCATCGGGCAACAGATACATAGCTACACGGAAACAGCCGTAACCTCCCAACTTCATCAATACACCCGCGTGGAGCATCGAGACAGCGGTAGGTGCTGAAGCATGACCGTCAGGTGACCAAGTGTGGAAGGGGAACAAGGCCCCCAGCACACCAAAGCCGATGAAGATAAAGGGGAAGAACACCTTCTGAATGTCAACAGGGATGTTATGCATAGCAGCAATCTCGTTGACATTCATCGTGGTATGACCACTGAAATAGTAGATACCCAGAATGCCGAGAATCAAGAGTGCCGAGCCACCCATCAGCATCAGTGTCAGCTTCATGGCAGCATACTCCTTGTTGCCACTGCCCCAGACACCAATCAGCAGGTACATGGGGATAAGGGCAACCTCGTAGAACATAAACATCGTGAACATGTCGGTGCAGATGAAGAAGCCATAGACACCCGTAGAGAGCAGGGTGAACCACAGGAAGTACTCTTTGGTCATGGGTTTCAGTTGCCAAGAGGCAAAGGTGCCCGTAAAGACAATGATGCTCGACAGCAGTAGCATGACAACGGAGATGCCGTCGACACCTACCGAATAGGCAATGTTCAAGGGCTTGAACCACGGTGTGCTGTAGGTTAGCAGCATCACGTCGGTGTTGCCTGCCGCACGCTGCTGAACGAAATAGATGGTCAGCCACACGCTAAGCGCCAACAGACAGCTGGCACCCGTTACCATTACGCCACGCACCTGATTGAGACTCTTGGCCAGCCAGAGCCCCAGCAACATCAGGACGGGAATCACTACGAATAAACTTAATATACTCATCTTGTTATTTACTATTTTACAATTTACAATCTACAATTTAAATGCATAATAGGATGAGCGTGATAGCTACCGAACCGGTGATGAACCAGATAGCATAGTGGCGTACATCGCCGCTCTGCCACGGACGCAGGCTCTCACCAGCCTCGTTGGCTCCCCAGGCTACGAAGTTGAATGTGCCGTCAACAATGTGGCGGTCGAACCATGCAATGGGTGTGGAAATGCAGCGGAAGATGATGCGATGGGTAACATATTGCCATATCTCGTCCTGATAGAAACGCTTGTAGGCTGCGCGATGCAGGCGGGGGAATGTCTTGTACAGCCAGTCGGCAATGGGCTGACGCTCACCTTTATAGATATAGGTAGCCAGCAGAATGCTGCAAACGGCAACAACAATAGATGTACCTGCCACCGTCCAGTCCAGCTGTATGTCGTAAGCCTGACCGCTGGCGGACACAAAATGGCCGAACGGTAGAAAACCGCATAGCACGGTGACCGCTGAGAGAAACATCAACGGGAAGGTCATCGACAGCGGAGCCTCGTGTGGCGTGTGATGCTCGTGGGCCTCCTTGTTCTCTGTGCCCCAGAAGATGCCGTAGTAGAGCCGGAACATATAGAATGCCGTCATAGCGGCAACACCAGTCATAATCCATCCGCAAACGGGGCTGTACTGCATACATGCCGTCAGGATCTCATCCTTCGAGAAGAAACCTGAGAACGGAGGTATGCCGGCAATAGCCAGACAGGAGATGAGAAACGTGATGTGAGTGATAGGCATATACTTGCGCAGACCACCCATCATCGACATCTCGTTGCTGTGTACAGCATGAATGATGCAACCGGCACCAAGGAACAAGCAAGCCTTGAACATGGCGTGGGTGAACAGATGGAACATGGAAGCCATGTAGCCTAGCTGTGCATGATTGTCGAGCACGGCATGATGACCAGGCAGACAGACGCCGAGGGCAACCATCATAAAGGCAATCTGCGATATGGTAGAGAAGGCCAGCACGCGCTTGATGTCGCTCTGGGCACAAGCCACTGCAGCAGCATAGAAAGCGGTGAAGACTCCCACCCACACTATGATGGACATCTGTGGCTGGGCATACTCTATCCACAGGGGGAACATGCGGGCTATCTGGAACACACCAGCCACCACCATCGTGGCAGCGTGGATGAGCGCAGATACAGGCGTGGGACCCTCCATGGCATCAGGTAGCCAGATGTGTAGTGGGAACATGGCTGACTTACCGGCACCACCAATGAACATCAGTACCAGTGCTGTTGGCAGTATAAAGCCGCCGGCAGCCAGCGCCTTGGCAGCGTTGCCGGCAATGAACGGAGTAGTGCCCTCACCCATCACGACATTACCAGCGAACGAGAAGCTGAACGAGTCAGTATAGAATCCGAACAGCAGGATACCGATGAGGAAGAACATATCGGCAAAGCGCGTCACAATGAAGGCTTTCTTGGAGGCGGCAATGGCGGGCTTCAGCGGATAGTAGAAACCGATGAGCAGATAGCTGCTGACACCCACCAGTTCCCAGAAGAGGTACATCTGGAAGATATTGGTAGCCACTACCAGTCCTAACATCGACATGGTGAAGAGCGAGAGGAATGCGTAATAGCGCTGGAAGCCCTTTTCACCATGCATGTAACCGAAGGAATAGATATGTACCATGAGCGACACCGTGGAGATGACGATAAGCATCATCACCGAGATGGGGTCGAGCAGAATACCTATGTCGAAATGCAGACGCCCCAGCGGAAGCCATGTGGTGTTGTAGGGTACCAGTGTGGCAAAGGTGCCGTCGGCCAGACGGTCAGCGGTGAAATAACTGAAGGCTGTCAGATAGGATAGCACGGCAACCAGAGCTAACGATGTGGTGCCGATGAGTCCTGCCGTCTTGTGCGACATCTTCATACCCGCCAGCGCCAGGACCACGAAGGACAGCGCAGGCAGCAGGAGTATCAGGAAAGAATAACTATAAATTGCATCCATAAATAATCAGTTGTCAATTTTCAATTATCAATTAGCAGTTCTACCATTTCATGTTCTTGATACGGTCCACGCTGTCGCTGCGGAAGTTGCGATAGACATTGATGATGATGGCAATGGCCACAGCCGATTCGGCAGCTGCCACACCAATGACGAAGAGCGTCATGAACATACCCTCCATTCCGTCAGGATAGAGCAGCCGGTTGACGGCGGCAAAGTTGATGTCTACGGCATTGAGCACCAGTTCCACACTGATGAGCATGGCAATCAGGTTGCGGCGTGTCACGAAGCCATAGACTCCGATAAAGAACAACAGGGCGCTGAGCGCAAAATAACATTCTACTGGTATCATAGCGTATCCTCCTTTTCTTTACGTGCAACAACCAGGCCTCCGATGATGCAGGCCAACAGGAATAGCGAGATGAGCTCGAAGGGCAGCACATATTGATACTTGCCGCTACCCACCAGTGCGGTACCAATCTCCTTCATCGGCACCTCCACATTCGAGGGCGTGATGGTGAAGTACCCCGTCTTGAGCAGAATGAGACCAACCACCAGCAGTCCTGCCAGAGCTGCCAGTCCGCCACACAGCATACGGCTAGACTTGACGCGTTCCTCCAGACCCTGCAGGGTGCGCTTGCTGACCAGTTGGATGGCAAAGACATAAATCATGGTGACACCACCTGCGTAGACACTAATCTGAGCAGCTCCCAGAAAGGTGTAGTCGAGCAGGAAGTAGATGCCTGCTACGCCAAAGAGCACGAACAACATGAACGTTGCGGCGCGCATGATGCGTGTGGTTGTCACGCACAGCAGTGCTGAGCCGATGATGACCACCGCAAGTATTGCAAACATAATGATATTTCCCATAGCCGTTTCTTACTTCGTTTTTGTATTAAACTTGCCTATTTGCTGAGGAGCACCACCGTCAATCAGTCCTGGCAGCGAACCGCCTTGATAGACCTCCTTGTCCAGGTGCAACACCAGTTGGTTGCGGTCGAAGACTGCATTCTCGAAATCGTTCGTAAACTCAATAGCATCGAAGTTGCAGGCGTTCGTACAGAGCTGGCAGAACATGCAGTCGCCCAGGTCATACTGATAGTCGTCGAGCACCTTCTTTTTCTTGCCCGTCTCAGCATCTTCAGCCATGTGGCTGGTAATCTTGATGGTTCCGTTGGGACATGACTTCTCGCACAGTGTGCAGGCGGTACACTTGTAAGTGCCGTCGTTGTTGCGCTTGAAGACCAGACGCCCACGATGGCGCTTGGCCACGTGCAGCGTTGTCTTGCGGTTCTCCGGATACTGCTCTGTAGACTTGTTGGTAAAGAAGTCCTTGAAGTACTCCTTCCAGGTAGTCTTCATACCTGTGGCCAACGTCTTCAGACCGTGCCCTATTTCTCCAAAATATGTTTTGTTGTCTTCCATTGCTATACCTTTATTTAATATACAGACCCAAGGCTACCACCACTGTCATGATGACCAGGTTGATGAGTGCCAGCGGCATCAAGTACTTCCACTCTAACTTCAGAATCTGGTCAATGCGCAGGCGTGGAAACGTCCACTTTATCCACATCAGAATCCAAACCAGGAAGAAAGCCTTTCCCATGAACCAGACGATGCCTGGGATGTAGTCCATCACTTGGTCGAAGGCTTTTACACCGATATTCACTGGTGCCCAGCCTCCCAAGAACACCGTTGCGGCAATGCCGGCAATGATGAACAGGTTGAGGAACTCAGCCAGATAGAAGAATCCGAAGCCCATGCCACTGTATTCCGTGTGGTGACCTGCCGTCAGCTCGCTCTCAGCCTCAGCCATATCGAACGGGCCACGGTTGGCTTCTGCGTTGCCGGCAATGAGGAATACGAAGAAGGCAATCAGTGCTGGTATGTGTCCCTGGAAGATAAGCCACTTCCAAGGTCCCGTCTGTGCCTCGACAATGCCCGACATCTGCATGGTGCCCGTCAGAATGACGGCGGTTATCAGACAGAGACACAGTGACATCTCGTAGCTTATCATCTGCACGGCACCACGCATGGCGCTAACCACCGAGTACTTGTTGTTGGATGACCAGCCAGCCAGGAAGATGCCAACGACACCTATTGACGAGACGGCTGTCAGCAGAAATATGCCGACATTGAAGTCGAGCACCGTAGCGCCGTTGTTCCAAGGCAGGAATGAGAAGGCACCCACAGACCCGATGATTACCAATAATGGTGCAACGACATACAGCAGCTTGTCGGCGCGGTCAACGAAGAATATCTCCTTGACGAGCATCTTCAGCACATCGGCAAAGACCTGCAGCAAGCCCCAATAGCCAACTCGCATCGGACCAAGACGGCATTGGAAATATGCACATACCTTTCGTTCCATGAATATCAGTACGATGGCAATGAGAGCATATCCTACGAGGATGCCTGCGCCCACCAGCACGCACTCAATCAATATTGCCAACCATTCAGGACAGCCCAGTGTCACTTGCAGCAGTTGGTCGAACCAATTGGTTATGATAGAAAAGTCGAACATCTTGTTAATTTACTATTTGACAATTTACTATTTACAATTTATTTTTGAGTGATTTTACGATTTTCTTTTACGATTACATTTCTTCTGGCGGCTGTAAATAATTAAATTGTACAATTGTCAATATATTGTAAATCGTAAAATCGTAAACACCCTTTACCGGTCAATATCTGGAATCACCACGTCAATAGCGGCACAGGTAGCGATGAGGTCTGCTATCTTCTGACCACGCAACATCGGGTCGAAGGCACCCACCAGCGAGAGTCCCATCGGGCGCATCTTCATGCGGTACGGGCTCTTGTCTCCACGCGAGTCGAGATATACGCCAAACTCGCCTGCCACACCCTCGACAGAGAAATACCACTGTCCCTCGGGCACCTTGATGACAGGCTTCTGCTTCACGTAGAAGTCTCCCTCGGGAATGTTGTCAATGAGCTGCTCGATGATGTTCAGGCTCTGATACATCTCATTGATGTGAACGAGGTAACGGTCCATGGAGTCACAACCGCCAAGTATGCACTGCTCCCATTCCACCTTGTCATACACACCGTAGGGGTGGTTCTTGCGCACATCGTTCTTCCAACCAGAGGCACGTCCGGCAGGACCCGTGACAGCGTATGAGATGCAATCCTCAAGACTCATCGGACCGCAGTTCTCCAGACGGTTGTGAGTGATGATGTTATCACCAAACACATCCATGTACTCCTGAATGGTGGGACGCAGATACTTCACGAGATTCTTACAGTTCTTGACGAAGTTAGGATCAATGTCATCCTGCAGACCACCTATTCTGTAATAATTCTGAATCAAGCGACCGCCAGTGGTCTCCTCCATGCAGTTAAGCACGTGTTCACGGTCGCGCATGCCGTAGAGCATAGCGGTCAGCGCTCCCAAGTCCTGACCTACGCAAGAGGTATAGAGCAGGTGAGAGTCAAGACGCTGAAGCTCGTCCATGATGGTGCGGATGTACTTGATGCGGTCGGTCAGTTCTACGCCCATACCTTCCTCAATGACACCCACCAGCGCATGTCGGTGCTGCATGGCTCCGAGGTAGTTCAGGCGGTCAGTCAGTGCAAGCGTCTGAGGATAGGTCATGCCTTCCCACATCTTCTCGATAGCACGGTGGATATATCCCAGGTGCGGATAGATGCGCTTCACGGTCTCACCGTCCAGCACTGTCTGCAGGCGCAGCACGCCGTGGGTTGACGGATGCTGGGGACCTATGTTGACGACGTAGTCATCCTGTGCAAACAACTTGTTCTGCTTTGACTGCAGGTTGCCGTCCTTGTCGAGATAATACTCCAATGTGTAGTCGGGTTCCGCCTCGTCTTCCAGCGAGTAGGAGTCGTCGAACTGCCAGTCCTTGCGGAAGGGATATCCCTTAAAGTCACTGCGCAGGAACAGACGTCGCATGTCAGGATGACCCAGGAATACGATGCCGTAGAAGTCGTAGACCTCGCGCTCCAGCAGGTCGGCAACACGCCAGATGTTGCTTACAGTAGGCAGAAAGGGTGTCAGCAGGCCATCGGTCACGCCGGTACCATTTGATGACATGCCGTCACCACAGACCTGTGTTCGTGCCAGCATCTTCACAGCGCAACGCTCGTGGGTATTCGTATTCTCCAGAATATAGATACAGCCGAGTCCTTCCTCCTTGCCGAAGTCCTCGCCGACAATGGTCACAAGGTAGTCGAAACCTTTCTTGTCCTTCAGGTTCTGCATCTCCTGTGCGAACTTGTCAAAGTCGAATGATAAGAATTCCAGTTTCATGCCTTGTCCTCCTGTTCTTTTTTAAGGGTTTCTGTAAACTCCTCGGGTACATCGGTCACCACGATGGGTTTCTCCTCGCGGCGATGGTCGCCCAGCTTCGAGCGGAATGTCAGTTCCTCGTTCGACACGCCCAAGGTAGCCTCCTTGTGAGTCTGCTTGTGGTTGGCACCGCCGAAGAACTTCTCAATCTTCACCTTACGCTGCAGCTGCATCATGCCATACATGATGGCCTCCGGCCGTGGAGGACAGCCAGGTATGAATACATCGACAGGCACTATCTCCTCGATGCCCTTCACCACGTGATAGCTCGACTTGAACGGTCCGCCGCTGATGGCACAGCCTCCTACTGCAACCACATATTTAGGCTCGGCCATCTGGTCGTAGAGACGCTTCAGCACAGGAGCCATCTTGTGAGTAATGGTTCCTGCACACATAATCAGGTCGGCCTGACGGGGAGAGTTACGCGTCACCTCAAAGCCAAAGCGGGCGAAGTCATAGCGAGCACAGCCGCAGGCCATAAACTCTATGCCGCAGCACGAAGTGGCAAAAGTGAACGACCAGAGCGAATTCGAGCGTCCCCAGTTGATGAGCTGGTCGAGCGACCCCGTCACCACATTGACACCACCCTCATGGAGTTCTTCAACAATCTTCTCCAGCGACTCGTTGTCGTTCCATTCCTCGTAGGGAATACTCTTGATGTGTGGTCTTCTTACTTCCATTCCAGGTCTCCTTTCCGCCAGGCATATGCCAGCCCAAATACAAGAACCACCAGGAAGAAACCTATCGACAGCAGTGCAGCGGCTCCGAACTCCTTCACCACTACAGCCCACGGATAGAGAAACACCGTTTCCACATCGAACATGAGGAACAAGATGGCAAACAGATAGAATCCGACGCTCATGGGCAGCCATGACGAGCCACGAGTGGGAATGCCGCACTCGTAAGGTTCGCCCTTTGCCTTATTATATGAACGCGGTCCTATCAGTTTTGCAACAACGTAGGCTCCTGCCACCAGTGTCACAGCCGTCAGTAAGACGGTAACTAACAATGTAAAGTTCATAAAAAGCTTATAAATATTTATATTGAATTCAATTGAGCTGCAAAGGTACAAATATTTGAGAAGATAACCAAAGGTTTTGCTACTTTTTCTTTTTACTTGAGTCGACTCGATAGTTTTGTCACGACACCATTGGGTAAGCATCTGCATACCCGATAAGGAATTCATCTTCTCATCATATTCTGTTACTCGTTTGGTGCAAAATCCATGTCACCGTTAATGAACTTATCCAGCAGTCGGTCTATCTCGTTCTCCTCTTCCATGAAGTATTTCCGTTCTTCCGGCTCGCTGTCCATGTCTATTTCGTCATCCAGCTTGCTGTCGAGGGCAACGCGACAAATAGTACAACCTTCCAGTTTGGTGTCGCGATTTACCGACGCCCTTCGGTGTTTCAAGTCTTTAAAGCCATCGAACACCTTAAAAGGAAGGAGAAAAAAATTGCAGAAATTGTTTATTGGCTTTGCATATTTCAGAGAAAATGTGTACCTTTGCAGGCGCAAATGAACAGAAGGAAGATGAGGTAGCTAAAAATCCGCTTCGATAAGCAATGTGTAACAAGAGGACCGGAAGGTCTGAAACACTGGTTCCGACAGGGGCCGGCGGAAGCGTTCTTTATATTATTGTTACACTAAAAATTATCTGATTTATGAGAAGAAGTAATCGACGAACCAGCGCGGTTCGTCCAAGGATTCCGTATCGGGTATGCAGATGCTTACCCAACGGTGTGGTGACTCATCTGGAGGCACGACTGCTGAAGGAACTTGTAAACCGAGAGGTTCATCCCATCCGCTGTGCGGAGAGCTGTAAACGGAAGTTCATGAAAGGGGCGAGACTGGGTGACCTCTGCGCAGAGACGGGGCATTTCTGGTGGGCTATGAAGGTATGGCGATACACGGCAATGCTCATTGAGGACAAGGACTATGAGGACTGGTGCGACGTGTGGTTCGACAATGAACGGGTGCGGCTGAGGGATGTCATCTCGGAAACAGAATGTGAGCTGCTGTCCAGACGGTGCAGTGACCTGTGGAGAGCACTCGGATTTCCTGAGTACGCCTGGTGGGACGAGGAATGGGAGCAGCTGGCGAGCAAGTACTTCGGAACGTACTATTACGCCTTGTTCGCCTACAAGTACGACGGCTACTATGACGAGACGCCTGCTGAGTATGAGGCGGAGATGAAGGCACTCATGAAAGTGCAGGAGACGGCAACCCTCTTCCGTGATGGACAAGGCGACTGGCAGCCGCAGCCGGTATTGGAATAGGTATGGTAAAGATATGATGAAGCTTTGAAAACAAAGTAAAATTGGTCTGAAAGCAATTTTTTTTGTGAAGAATCCTATATTTTTGGCGGAAAGCAACGCTGTTTGCTAAAAATTTACTAACTTTGTAGCCATATTATAATAAGGTATAATCTTGGCAATGATGGCGAAACTATCTGTACCCACCTGCAACCCAAACAACTCTTAGACCGTATGCGTTCTGTCTGCAAGGGAAAGTCGGAGTACGATAAAGAACTGTGCAAGCTTTTCAATGGATAGATACGATGCAACGCCAGATACGCCGTGAGCCACAGCTCAATCGTCAGATGGCCATGAATGGCGAGGCACGAGCATTGAAACAACAATTACAAGCATTAAAGAAACAGTTAGAAGACAAGACATGACAGATTTGCAAAAGAAATACGTCAAAGCAGATGACAACAACCGCTTACTTTCGGCATACCGTCCGCTGCCACCAGAGACCCTGAAGTCGCTGCGTGAGTACTACCGTGTGGGACTGACTTATACGAGTAATGCGCTGGAGGGCAATAGCCTGACAGAGCCTGAGACCAAGGTCGTGATAGAAGACGGACTGACCATTGAGGGCAAGCCACTTCGTGACCACTACGAGGCAGTCGGTCATGCTAAAGCATACGATTACATCTACAATATCACCGAGAAAGAAGGGTTGACAGAAGAGGATATTCTGAGTCTGCACCGACTATTCTATCAGCAGATTGATGCCGAGAAAGCGGGTCATTACCGCAATGTGAAGGTTTATATTAGCGGCAGTCGCTATGCGGTAGCAGCCGTCTCAAAGATACCTGCTGAGATGCGAAAGCTGGTCAAATGGTACAATGAGAATGAGAAGAGTCTGCACCCTATTGAGTTGGCTGCAACCCTCCACCAGCGTTTCGTGTTTATCCACCCCTTTTTCGATGGTAACGGGCGAGTGGCTCGTCTGCTGATGAACCTCGCCTTGTTGCGTAACGGTTTTACCATCGCCATCATTCCTGCCATCCTGCGCCATGAGTATATTTATTCGCTCGAAACGGCCCATACCCGTCCAGAGGTGTTTGTCGATTTCATTGCCGATCGAGTGATAGCCACCCAACTCGACCTGTTACGACTGATGCGGGAAGAGGATGATACTGTAAATGATACTGTAAATGATACTGTAAACGCTACCGATGCCCATCAGCTCTCAAAGACGGAGCAAGCGGTACTCGATGCTATCCATGAGCATCCGACCTATTCATACGAGCAGTTGGCTGCGGAGTGTGGCGTTTCGCGTCCAACCATTGCCAGAACCGTCAAGTCACTACAGACGCTTGCTCGTATTCGCCGTGTCGGTTCTGATAAAACAGGCCACTGGGAAGTTATCTAACAAGATGAATGTCAA